>JADHEF010000008.1_pt1 | contig 244052 bp, 191 predicted proteins | sample 8952391 | NCBI WGS metagenome assembly JADHEF01 (sample SAMN16124439, study PRJNA663245) | bioreactor sludge metagenome | isolation source: sludge (nitrite) | place: India:Bengaluru | collected 2019-02-28 | reverse complement strand
CAGCATGTTCGGCCTTTATTCATGCACCTATCACAAAACTGGGGATCCCTGAGCGGCGCCTCCCCGAAAATTGACAAAGCCCGCAACTCTTGCAATAATTATCATCAAACTAAAGTATGCTTCTGCTCATTAGGAAACTTTCCTATGAATATCTCCGCTCGATGTGAATATGCCTGCCGGGCCATGGTGGAGCTGGCGCTCACCCACGGGCGCGGTGAAACGCTCACCGCCCAGGTGATTGCCACCCGCCGGCACATACCGGAAAAGTATTTGGTGCATATTCTGCTCCAGTTGAAGCGGGCCGGTTTGGTGCACAGCGTGCGCGGCGCCCAGGGCGGCTACGGCCTCGCCGTTCCCCCGGATCAGGTGCTGCTTTTCCAGATTGTGGAGGCCATTGACGGCCCCGTGCTGGAGCCCCTCCCCGTGGACGACGGCCAGGGGCCCGAGGTGAAGGCCGTCTGGCGCGCCGTGGCCGGGCGCATCGAGCAAGTGCTGCGGGAAACCACGCTCCGCCGGATGGTGGACATGGGCGGCCCCATGAGCATGTATTTCATCTGAGGGGGGTGTCACCTGTTATCATGTTTGCCCGTCCGGTGCGCTGCGGGGATAAAAACCGGAAAAACCCGACAGCCGCCCGCAACGGCCTTTAAAAAATAAGCTTGGAGAACAGCATCATGGCCATCATTCATGAAAACGAGCCGAAGGGCAACGCCCTGCGCGCCGAAATGGAAAAATACATCGGCAGGGGCCTGTCCACCCGCACCCCCACCCAGGCGGTCATCACCCGCGCGCGGGGAAGGCACCTTTGGACGGCGGACGGGCGCAGACTGGTGGACATGACCTCGGGCGTGCTGGTGCAAAACCTCGGATACGGCCATCCGCGCTTTCTGAAGCTGCTGAAGGCCTATGCGAAGGGCCTGCCCCACAACGCCTACAACATGGTGACCGAAATCCAGGTCGAGGCGTCGCGCAGGCTGGTGAAAAGCATGCGGCGCAACCCCAACGCGCAGCAGGTGCTCTGGGCGGCCAGCGGCTCCGAGGGCATCCAAAAGGCCATGTGGGCGGCCATGCACCGCAACCCCGACCGGCCCATCCTGGTGGCCACGCGCGGCGGTTTCCATGGAAAGAAGGGACTGGCCGCCGATGTCACCGGCGAAACCAGCCCCAACCCGAACGTGCGCTTCATTTCCTTCCCCATGGGCGGGGGTGAAACCCCCGGAATGATCCAGGCGGAACTGGACGCGATTGCCGCGGAAAACCCCGGCGGGATCGCCCTGCTCATCACCGAGCCCTACCTCGGCGCAAAGGGTTCCTTCCACCCGCCGCTGTGGTACCACAAGCTGCTCCAGGACTGGTGCGCGGCCCAGGGCGCGGCCTTCATCTTCGACGAGGTCCAGTCCTGCTTCGGGCGCACCGGCAACATGTACGCCTTTGAGTCCTACGGCGTGACGCCCGACCTCGTGGTGCTGGGCAAGGGGCTGGCCAACGGCGTGCCCGCCTCGGCGGTGGTGGGGCGCGCCGACCTGATCGGCGCGCTGGACCACGGCGAGGCCTCCGACACCTTCAGCGGCACCCCCGAGGCCTGCGCGGCGGTCTGCGCCACCCTCGACGTGTTCAAGGACGAGGAGGTTGTGGCCCACTGCCGCAAGGCGGCGAAGTGGATGCGCAAGGGGCTGCTCGCCCTGCAAAAGGAGTTCGGGTTCATCCGGGAGGTGCGCGGCGAGGGGCTGGTGTTCGGCGTGGAAATCTGCGACGCCGAAACCGCCAACCGCTGCGTGCTGGAAGCCTACCGCGCCCGCCCGAACAAGGGCGTCCATTTCCTGGGGCCCCTTGCGTCGAAGGTGCTCCGCGTGAGCCCGCCGCTCAATATCACCCATGACGAGGCCGACGAGGCCTTCAAGCTGCTCCGGGAGGCCTGGGCCCGCATTCAGGGATGATTCCGCCCCTGCTGAAGGACACCCATGAACCTTGTGCTTTTTGATTTTGACGGCGTCATCGGCGACTCCTTTCCGGTGTTCCACCCCGCGTTTGTGCGCGCCTGCCGCGCCGTGGGCTTTGACCGATTTTCCGCGCCGGGGGAATTCCTGGACCTTTTCGAGGGCAACCTGATTCAAAAAATCATGGATGCGGGCCTTCCCGAACCGCGGAAACAGCCCCTCCTCGACGCGCTCGCCGCCGAAGTCGCCGCCGCGATTGACGAAGTGGCCCCCTTTCCCGGCATGCCGGAGGCCGTGTCGGCCCTGGCCGCCGCCGGTCCCGTTTATGTGGTCACCTCCAACGTGGGCGCGCCGATAGCGCGGTTTCTGGCGCGTCACGGCGTCACCGGCGTGCTCGGCGTGCTCGGCGCGGACCATGAGCCGAGCAAAACCGTGAAAATACGCGCCGCCGCCGCCGCCCATCCGGACTGCGCCCCCTGGTATGTGGGGGACACGCTGGGCGACATGCTTGAGGGCGCCGAGGCCGGCGCGGCCACCGTGGCCGTGGGCTGGGGCTGGCACGACAGGGCCAGGCTGGAACGGGGCCGCCCCTCACGCCACGCCGCCACCCCGGAGGAACTGCTCCGCATCCTTTCAGCCGGGTGAATTAAAGTAAAATTTGAAGCCGCACCGCCCCCGGCGGTACCGTATGCGCGTTAAAATCGTTGCGTATGCTCGAATCCCTCGTCCAAATCCCCGTCGGACTGGCTCCAGGGCGCCTGCCAACGCAATTCACGTGTGAGGAAAACCCAATGAACCGTTCGTTTTTGCTGCTTGCCGCCGCCCTTCTGGCGGGCGCGATTCCGGTGTTTGCACAGGACGGCGCCGCCGCCCCCGCCGACGCCGCCGCCCAGTCCGCCCCCGAGGCCAGCACGGCGAAGCTTGAGTCCGAAATGGACAAGATGAGCTACATCATCGGCCTGCAGATGGGCAAGAGCGTCGCCGGCTCCGGGCTGGACATCAGCTTGGGCGCCCTTTCCGCGGGCATCGACGACGCCATGAACAACCGCAAGCCCGCCCTCAGCGACGAGGACATGATGCAGGTGTCGGAGAAACTGCGCAACGACCTCCAGGCCAAGCGCGCCGAAATGGTGCAGAAGGAGCAGGAAAAGCAGAAGGTCGAGGCCGACGCGAACATCAAAATCGCCGATGAATTTGTCGCCAACAACAGCAAGCAGCCCGGCGTGGTGACCACCGAGAGCGGCCTCCAGTACCAGGTCATGCAGGAAGGCGACGCCGCGGGCGTTTCCCCCAAGGACGGCGACTCCGTGACAGTGCACTACAAGGGCACCCTGCTGGACGGCACCGAGTTCGACAGCTCCTACAAGCGCAACGAGCCCGCCACCTTCAAGGTCGGCCAGCTGATTCCCGGATGGAACGAGGCGCTCACGCTCATGAAAAAGGGCGCGAAGATGAAGCTGTTCATCCACCCGAAACTCGGCTACAAGGACCGCAACATGGGTGAAATCCCGCCCAACTCCCTGCTTGTCTTTGAAATGGAACTGCTGGAAGTCGTTCCGGCCGACCCGAACGTGAAAGAGGGCACGATGCCCCTGCCCGGCGGGGACGCCGCCGGCTCGCAGTGATCCCGGCATTACGCGGCATTCCGGCCGCCCGGTTTTCCGGGCGGTCTTTTTTTATGCGCCCCGGTTCCGTCCCGCCAGCAGGCGGAAAAAGCGGGCCGTCTGCTCCTCCGCCCAGTGGCGGGGCCGCCACGGCGGGCCGGACACGAATCCCACATGCCCGCCCCGCTCGGGGAACAGCGGATAAAGCCACGGGGACGCCTCCGCGGCCGCGGAGGGCAGCGCCTCCGGGTCCATGAAGGGATCGTCCCGCGCGCACAGCAGCAGTGTCGGCACCCGGACGCCCCCGAGAAACTGGCCGCAGCCGCAGCGGCGCCAGTAGTCCTCCGCGTCGGCAAAGCCGTGGAGACGGGCCGTCGCCACCGTGTCAAAGTCATAAAAGGTCCGGCACCGGCGCACCGCCTCCGCGTCCAGCGCCCCGGGATGCAGCCTCTCCTTCTCCAGCGCCTTGGGGATGAGGGTGCGCAGGAAGTGGCGCACGTAAAAGCCGCCCAGCGCCGCCTCCAGCCGGGGGGCGTTGCGCGCGGGATCAAAGGGCGGCGAGATCGCCGCCGCGCCCCGCAGCGACGCGGGCACCGGGGAGCCCTCCCCCAGCCATTTCAGCAGCGCGTTGGCCCCCAGGGATATGCCCGCCGCGAAAAGGGGGGAGCCGGGGTAGCGCGCCGCAAGGCGCGCCGCCGCCCATGCGGGATCTTCCGTTTCCCCCAGGTGGTACAGCCGCCGCGCCCGGTTCATGTCCCCGCCGCAGGAGCGGAACATCATTGCCGCCAGGGTCCAGCCCTCCCCCCGAAAGCGCCGCGCGAAGGCCGGTATGTAAAAGGAGGCCGGGGTGCCCTCCAGCCCGTGCAGCAGCAGCACCACCGGCGCGCCGGGCCGCCCGTCCGAAAAAAGAATGTCCAGAAAATCCCCGTCCGGCGTGTTCCAGCGCTCCCGCCGCAGGGCCGCGCCGAAACGCTTCCGCACCAGCGGCCCCCACACCGTCTGGGCGTGCGGCCCCGGCAGCCACCGGGCGGGCCTGAAGGGATGCGCCGCCAGCGCCGCCATGATGCCGTTCTTGTCCGATGCTTCGTCCATGCCGCCCGCGATTATCGCCCCCCCGGCCCCGGCGCGGCAACCGGGCGGCGTTGCGCAGGAATTGCGGCGGGGGCCGGACTTGTTTATTATCCCATCATCACGCTTGCGGGCTGGTTGCGGGGCCGGGTGGCGATGTCCGGGAGAAAGGCACATGAACATCAACGATCTGTTTGCGCTGGTAAGCAAGGAAAAAGCATCCGATCTGCTCATCAGCGCGGGCGCGCCGCCCATCCTGCGCATTGACGGGGGCCTCTTCCGCACCCGCACCAACCCCCTTTCCCCGGAACAGACGAAGGAACTCGTGTACGGGTTCCTCACCGGGGAGCAGCAGGCCCTTTTTGAGCAGCGCAAGGAGCTGGACTTCTCGCTGGAGGCGGGCGCGGGACACCGGTTCAGGGTGAACGTCTACTACCAGAAGGGCGCCGTCACCGCCGCGCTGCGGCCCATCCCCGAGCGCATCCCCACCCTCGCGGAGCTCGGCCTGCCGGACCATGTGGAGGATTTCACCCGCGCGAAGCAGGGGCTGGTGCTGGTCACGGGCCCCACGGGCAGCGGCAAAACCACCACCATGGCCGCCATGCTCGACATCATCAACCACCGGCGCGCCTGCCACATCATCACCGTGGAGGACCCCATCGAATACGTGCACGCCCACAACAAAAGCATTGTGGACCAGCGCGAGGTTGGCGGGGACACGGACTCCTTCCCCAACGCGCTGAAATACGTGCTGCGCCAGGACCCCGACGTGATCCTCATCGGCGAGATGCGCGACCTCGAAACCATCCAGGCCGCCCTCACCGCCGCCGAAACGGGCCACCTCGTATTCGCCACACTCCACACCAACGACGCAATCCAGACCGTGGACCGCATCGTGGACGTGTTTCCCGCCGAGCAGCAGCAGCAGATACGCTTCCAGCTTTCCATGGTGCTCCTGGCCATCCTCTCCCAGCGGCTCCTGACCCGGAAAAGCGGCGGGCGCGTCATGGCCTGCGAGGTGCTGCGCAACAACAACGCCATCGCAAACCTCATCCGCGAGCAAAAGTCCCACCAGATCTACAGTGTTGTCGAAACCGCCGCGCGGGAGGGCATGGTCACCATGGACCGGTCCCTCAAGGACCTCTACAACAGCGGCCAGATCACCTACGACGACGCCGTGTCGCTCATGCGCAACCCCAAGGAGTTGCAGCGCCCGGGGGAATAGGCCCGGGGGCGGGCTTGGTGTGCCGGAAAATCAGGTGTATAATCCAATCAGGCTTTTGAAGGAACCGCACGCATGGACGCCGTGGAAAAGATTCATGAGCAGGTGAGCCTGCTTCCCCCCGAAAAACAGCGGGAAGTGCTGGATTTTGTCCGCTTCCTGCAGCAACAGGGGGCGGCAGAGCCGCGTTCCACCAGCCCCAAGGTGCTGAGCCGGCATCCGGGCTTCGGCGCATGGCGGGGCCGGGATATTGACGCGCTTGCTTATCAACAGGCGCGCCGCTCCGAATGGGATGACCGCGATTGACAGCCGTTTTTGACACCAACATTATCATTGACGCGCTAAACGGGTTGCGGGAGGCCGACGAGGAATATTCCCGTTACACGCGCGTGCTCATTAGCCGGGTCACCTGGATGGAAGTCTTGGCCGGGGTTGGGGAGGAGGATGCCCAGATTCGGGATTTTCTTGAAACATGTTTTGAAATTGTCCCGATTGACCTGGAAGTTGCGGAAAAGGCTGTTACCCTTCGGCGGCAGCATCACATGCGCCTGCCCGACGCCATTATCTGGGCGACTGCGCAAACAAACAACGCCCTGCTTGTTTCCCGCAACACACGGGATTTCAATCCTGAGTGGCCGGGGGTGCGGGCACCGTACAAAGTGTAGTCCGGCGCGGTTCAGACCGGTGAAAGCCTCCCGCCCTGTGGCGTTCAGGATGGCATAAAACATCGGTTCACAGGCGGCGTTTGCGCGGGGGCGGGCGCTTTTGCTATAGTACGCCGGTCCGGGGGCGACTCCGGACACCGTGTCGAAGACAGCCGGTGGCCCGCAAGGGCCTTAATATCCTGCCGAGACGAAGGACACAGGACAGGCGGCCGCAGGGCCGCCGCAAGACCGGAAGGTTCAATGTCCCGTGCTGTCAACGACGGCACGGGGCATTTTTTGTTCCGGCGAAGGCCGGAAAACGCGCACAGCGCGAATCTCCACCAGAGAGGAGGTGACTTAGATTGCCGACACAGCAAAAGATTGACGCCGTCGCCGAAATGAAGGCGCGGCTGGAAAAATGCGAAATCGCCGTGGCCACGAAGTACATCGGCCTGAACGTCGCCCAGGCGACGGATCTGCGCAACCGTCTCCGTGCGAACGGCATCGAGTTCAAGGTGTACAAAAACACCCTGGCCACCATCGCCCTGACTGAACTGGGCATGGAGGGCGCCGCGGGCTGCATGGACGGTCCCACGGCATGGGCCTTCTCCAAGGATCCCGTCGCCCCGGCCAAGGTCCTCAAGGAATTCGGCAAGGAGGTGCAGTTCGTCTCCATGGTCGGCGGCGTGCTTCAGGGCCAGCCCGTGAACGCCGCGCAGCTCGACGCGCTCGCCAGCCTGCCGCCCCGCGATCAGCTCATCGCCCAGGTCGTCGGGACCATCGCGATGCCGCTGCGCAACGCGGTCGGCGCGCTCAGCGCGCTTCCGCGCAACCTGGTCAACGCCCTTGACCAGATTCGCAAGCAGAAGGAGGAGCAGGCGGCCTGAGCCCGCCCCTCCCCGTGAACGACAAACGAACACAGAAAACAGAACACGCGCCCGGAAAACGGGCGTCAAAGAGGAAAAAGAACCATGTCCGAGAAACTTGACGCGATTATTGAAAGCATTGCCAACCTGAGCGTGCTCGAGCTGAGCGAGCTGGTGAAGGCCCTCGAAGACAAGTTCGGCGTCACCGCCGCCGCCCCCATGATGATGGGCGCCATGCCCGCCGCCGCCGCCGCCGAGGCCGCCCCGGAGGAGCCCACCGAGTTCAACGTGATCCTCAAGGACTTCGGCGCCCAGAAGATCGGCGTCATCAAGGTCGTGAAGGACCTCGGCGGCCTCGGCCTCAAGGAAGCCAAGGACCTTGTCGACAAGGCCCCCTGCACGGTCAAGGAAGGCCTGTCCAAGGACGAGGCCAACAAGTTCAAGGCCGCCCTGGAAGAAGCCGGCGCCACCGTCGAGCTCAAGGGCGTCTAATACCCCCGCATCGTCACGGGCGCGCGCCGGAAACCCCGGCGCGCGCTTTTTGTTTCATCGCCCGCCGTGCCGCCGCGGGACACGGCCCCGGGGACGTCTCGTTATCCCCGTTAATCCCGTGCTATACTCTTTCCGCGCGGCCCCCGCCGCAACGTTCAACCCCACGGGCGAGTGGTGGAACTGGCATAATAAATGATGGACTTGATATAAATACAAGTGAGGTTTATTGGAGATTTTTCTCTTATGGATGAAGTAATATTACCAGAAATTATTTATGATGTTACAGCAAAAGGCCATCTTGCCAGAGCGATCTACATACGAAAACAGTTTGTTAAAATAGACCCGTTTCAGTTTGGACTCTATTCAGCCTTAGAGTTACGAAACGCTATAGAAAGGCTACTTTTTGAGTATTTGGTAATTATTCAGGGCGAGGAGGTCTCAAAGAAGCTTGAGAAAGAGTATCGAGCCGACAGTTTACGAAAACGAATCGAGGACATTGAACCAGAATTACAGAAAAAAATTGAATTTTCAAACTTATTATTATTTGCTATTGATATGAAGCCTGCTATTGTTCCTGATCTCGGTGCTTTGAGCGATCTTTACAGCCGAATCAATAATTATCTTCATGCATGGAAGAGGCCTAACAAGACTGCTCAGAATCGTGTATGGTGGGAAAGTCTGTTTCAAGTACTTGACGAAGCAGAGGAGATGCTTACGAAAATTCTTGCCGGTACAATAGGCCACGTAAAGTTTAATGCCAAAGGATGGGAAGAATATGAAGCTTGGAAACACGGTAAATTAACTGATGAAGAGATAATCGAATCTTTTCGTCGGGAGTTTCGAAAACAGAGATGATTTTTTATAGTTTTGTTAAAAAATATAATCATTAACGTTCAACCCCTGCGTGTATATGAAGAATGTTTTTCAATTCCATGCAAAAAGCACCGTCCCCGATAGTCCATTTATGGCACCTCCTCCAATTACGGCCTAACGGTCCTTTCCTCGCCTGTATTGACGCAATACCCAACCTCTTCCGAATCATCCCCTACATGCCGCCGACGGTGGCAAATGTCCTCGGTTCCCCGCATCACCACAGACCGTCACGGACGTCTCGTTATCCCCGTTAATCCCGTGCTATACTCTTTCCGTGCGGCCCCCGCCGCAACGTTCAACCCCATGGGCGAGTGGTGGAACTGGCATACACGACGGACTTAAAATCCGTTGCCCGCAAGGGATTGAGGGTTCGATTCCCTCCTCGCCCACCAGTCTTTCCAAGGGGACGGGCGATTTCCACGGGAGGTTTGCCCCCGCCACCGTCAACGCTTTCTCGTTCGCATCGCAGAGCACCGCGATGTTCTCCGAGACCACCGGCTCCAGATTGCCGCCTCCCCGCGTGTGCCGGTGATTCCCTTCCGGACGCGGGCATGTGATACCTTCTCCGGCGAAGTGTTCCGCGGGGCGGCGGCCCTTTTGTCCCCGGCTGCAACCCGCCCGAACCGCGCTCCCTTGGTTTATGGACAAAACGTCAGGAGCGGCGAAATGAAAACGCTTTGGATCGCACCGGTGCTTGTGGGGTGCATGACCGCCTGGGCGGCGGGTGGCGGCCCGGCGGTCTTTCCCGAACCGGACCAGTTGCCGGTGCTGAATGAACTGCCTGATCCCTTCCTCCTGCGCGACGGCGGCCGTGTTTCCACCCCCGGAGAATGGGAAAAACGCCGCGCAGAGATAGGGGAGATGCTGCTGCATTACGCCTACGGGCATCCGCCCCCCGCGCCCGCGTCGGTGTTGGTGGAGAATGAAAGTGTCCGCGACGTCTTTGACGGAAAGGCGCGGGCGCACGAGTTTGTGCTGCGCATGGACGGCCCGGGCGGCTTTGCCATGCGCGCCGGAGTAATCATCCCCGCGTCGGGCGGGCCGAAGTTTCCGGTCGTGGTGGCGGTCCACCCGGTCTTTGGAAAGCGCAACGAGGAAACGGTGCGCCTGGTCACCGGGCGGGGTTACGCCTTCGCGGGCTTCGAGTACCATGACGTGGACGATGACAAGGGCGGCCGGTCGGCGGGGATTTACCCCTTTTACCCCAACAGCGACGGCGGTAGCCTGATCATGTGGGCCTGGGGTGCGATGCGCATGGCCGATTATCTGGTGACGCGGGACGACATTGACCTGTCCAAAATGGCCGTCACCGGTCATTCGCGCTGCGGCAAGGCCGCGCTGCTCGCGGGGGCCCTCGACGGGCGCTTCGCGCTGACGGCGCCGCACGCGTCGGGCGCGGGCGGTTCGGGCTCCTTCCGCATACAGCCCAGGGGCGCGGAAACGCTGGACTTTATCACCCGGCCAGGCCGCTTTCCCTACTGGTTTTCGCCGCGCCTGCGCGGGTTTGTCAAGAAGGAGGACCGCCTGCCCTTCGACCAGCATTTCCTGAAGGCGCTGGTCGCGCCGCGCGCGCTGCTGGACGTGATCGGGCTGGAAGACCTGTGGGCGAACCCCGAAGGCACCCAGCAGACCCATCTGGCGGCGCTGCCGGTGTTTGAGTTCCTCGGGGCGGGCGACAGGATTTCCCTATGGCACCGCGACGGGGGGCACGACGAGGAGCCCCGGGACTGGACCGCCCTGCTGGATTTCGCGGACTTCGTGTTTTTTGGGAAGCCGCGGGGCGAACAGTTCAACCGCCTGCCCTTCCCCGACGCGCCCAAGGCATTCACGTGGGGCGCGCCGCCGCGCTGAGGATTTGTTGCCGGGGAAGGTCCGGGGGGCTTCCCCGATTGCTTTTCCCCGGAGTGATTTGCTCTCATGGGGGGGCGCCGCCCGCACGGGAAGGCCCGCGGCGCGAGAAAGGACCGTGCCATGAATTCGCGCGAACGGGTGTCTGCCGCGCTGCGGCGGGAGAAGACGGACCGGGTGCCGGTGTTCATGTGGTTTCACCCGTCCACGGCGGCGCGCCTCGCGGCGCTGCTGGAAATCCCGCCCGCGCTGGTGGGCGAGGCGATGGGCAACGACATCCGCCAGACCTGGGTGAACAACAATTACGCCATGGAGGGGATTGTCCACGACCACGACGGCGAGGGGCACACCGACTTCTGGGGCGTGCGCTGGGTGCGCCGCGACGGCTTCAACCAGATTGCGGAGTTTCCGCTTGCGGGCCTCGCGCCGGAGGAGGTGGAGCGGTACCGCTTTCCGGCGGAGCACCTGGAATTCCTGCTCGGGCGCATGACACCGCTGCTGGCGGACCGGGGCGACGCCTTCATCGGCGTGGACGTGTCGCCCTGCGTCTTCGAGATGTACTGGCGGCTGCGGGGGATGGAGGACACCCTGCTCGACCTCGCCGCCAACCCCGGGCTTGCGGACAGGATGCTGGGCCGCTGCGGCGATTTTTCGGTGATGCTTTCCGTTGCGGCGTGCGAGCGCTTTGACGCGGACTGGCTCTGGCTGGGCGACGATGTGGCGGGGCAGAAGGCGCTCATGATGAGCCCGGAACTTTGGCGCGAACTGGTGAAGCCGCACCTGAAACGGTCCGCCGACGTGGGCCTGCGCCACGGCTTGCCCGTGGCCCACCACTGCTGCGGCGCGCTCCGCGCCATCATCCCCGACCTCATCGAAATCGGCGTGTCCGTGCTCAACCCGATCCAGTGCAACTGCCCCGGCATGGAGCCCGCCCCTCTGAAGCGCGAATTCGGCGCGCACCTGTCCTTCATGGGCGGCGTGGACACCCAGGGTGTGCTGCCCAACGGCACCGCCGCCGAAGTGCGCCGCGCCACGGAGCGGCTCATCGCCGACATGACCACCGACGGCGGCGGCTACATCCTCGCCGCGTCCCACACCGTCCCCCCGGAAACGCCCGACGAAAACATCTTCGCCATGTACGACGCGGCGGGCATTTCCCGCGCCGAAATCTTCGACCGCGCCGCCTCGCTGCGCGCGAAGGCAGGCAAGGAGAACCGGCCATGAGGCGGATTGTTCCAATGGCGGCATGCGCCGTGCTGCTCCTCCTGCCGGCGGGCGTTGCGCGGGCCGGGGACGGGGATGCGGTGCGCGGCGAGGTGGTGCTGGCGAGGGCGGACCATGAATGGATGTCGCAGCAGATTGAGGAGCCGTGCATCCTGCCCAATCCGAAGGCACCGGGGCGGCTGATCATGTTCTACGGCGCGGTGCCCGCGTCGAACCGTAACACGGCGGCCATAGGCAAGGCCTGGGCGGAGGAAAAAGACCCCTATCGCTGGCACCAGGACGATGCCAACCCCATATTCCTGCCCGCCGAAAAGGGCTGGGATGCCGGCAGCATCCGCCTCGACACGGTGCTGTACATCCCCGAGGAGGACGCCTATTACATTTACTACTCCGGCACCACGGGCACGGTGCAGGACCGGATCGGCCTGGCGGTCTGCCCGGCGGGCGATGACGGGTATTCGTCCGTGACCCGGGCGGCCATTGTCCGGCACGGCGACTCGCCGGTGCTGGCCCCGGAACCGGCCGCACCGTACCACGAGGAGATGGCCTCCCAGGCGGCGGTCATGCGCGAGTGGAACGCCGGGGGGAACTGCTGGGACTGGCGCATGTACTACTCCTACCGGGGGAAGGATGGCGTCCTGCCCGGCCTCCGTCTGGCCACCTCGCGCGACGGGAAAAACTGGACCCGCCAGTTCAACCACGGCGACCCGCGCGGCATGGGACAGATTTTTGCGTCCACACCCAACGCCTACTACGAATGGCACCAGATCCTGAAGGTGGACAACCTCTACGTGCTGTGCATCGAGGTGGGCGTGGAGCACGGCGTGCGCTGGCGGCCCGGACTGGCGGTCAGCACCGACCCCGTCAGGGGCTGGAAACAGATCGACCTGGACACGATGCTGCAAACGCGGTGGCGCGGGCTGTACGACGACCGCACGCTCTACCATGTCGCCACCCCGGCGCTGTACCGGATCGGGGGGGAATGGATGCTTTTCGCGCAGGCCTGCGGACGGCCCGGAAATGACAATTACATAGACGGCGGCTGGGAGATGTGGGCCGTGGCCTGCGACCGCGTCATCCCCACGCTTCCGGGATGTCCGGGCCTGCACATCCCCGGCGTTCCCGGAGAAGAGGAGGCACGATGAGGGAAGGAACCACGGGACGGCGCGCCTTTTTGGGGCGTCTTGGCGCGGGCGCGCTGGGGCTGGCGGGGCTGGGCGCGGCGGCGCGGGCGCAGTCGGCGAAGCGCCCGCCGAACATCGTTTTCATCCTGATTGACGACATGGGCTGGGCGGACGTGGGCTGCTTCGGCAGCACCCTCCATGAAACGCCGCACATAGACCGGCTGGCCGCGTCGGGCCTGCGCTTCACCGACGCCTACGCCGCGTGCCCCGTGTGCTCGCCCACGCGGGCCAGCATCATGTCGGGCAAGTATCCGGCGCGCACCGGCGTCACCAACTTCCTGAAGGGCACCCTGAGCCCGCCGGACTCGCCGGTGCTCACGGCGCCCTACGGCGACGCGCTGGCGCTGGAGGAGGTGACCATCGCCGAGGCATTGCGCGGCGCGGGCTACGCCACGGGCCATGTGGGCAAGTGGCACCTGGGCGGGAAGGGTTTCGCGCCGGAGGACCAGGGCTTCGAATTCAACGCGGGCGGCGGCGCCAGCGGCATGCCCAAGAGCTTCTACTGGCCGGAATGGGACGGCAACCCGCCGCTGGAGGGCAGCCACAAGGGCGAGTACCTCGCCGACCGGCTCACGGACGAGGCGTGCCGTTTCATCGAGACCAACAGGGACAAGCCCTTCTTCCTCAACTTCTGCCACTACTCGGTGCATGTGCCCATCGAGGCGAAGCCGGACAAGGTGGCCAAATACGAGGCGAAAATAAAGGAGAACCCGCCCGCGCCGGGGCAGCAGAACAACGCGCACTACGCCGCCATGGTCGAGTCCGTGGACGACAGCGTCGGGCGCGTCGTGGCGGCGCTGGAAAAGTGCGGCATCGCGGACGACACGGTGATCTTTTTCTTCTCCGACAACGGCGGGCTGGCGGTGCATGAGGGCAACTTCGCGCACACCCCCGCCACCACCAACGCGCCGCTGCGCGACGGCAAGGGCTTCCTCCACGAGGGCGGCATCCGCGAGCCGCTGATTGTCGCCTGGCCGGGGGGCGTCCGGCCCGGGGGCGTGTGCGCCGCGCCCGTGTCGAGCGTGGACTTCCTGCCCACCTGCTGCGCCCTGGCGGAGGTGGACCCCGCCGGTGCGGGCATCCGCGACCTGGACGGCGCGGACCTTTCGGGGCTGCTGAAAAACCCGCGGGGGAAGGGGCCGGACCGCGCCCTGTTCTGGCATTACCCCCACTTCGCCAACCAGGGGGGCCGCCCCGGCGGCGCGGTGCGCGAGGGTTGCTGGAAGCTCATCGAGAACTACGAGTTTGGCGATCTGGAGCTGTACAACCTCGCGGAGGATGCGGGCGAGACCAAAAACCTCGCGGCGGAACAGCCCGAACGGGCGGCCAAAATGCTGGAAACACTGCGCGCATGGCGCAAAGAGGCGGGCGCGGTTATGCCGCCCCCCAATCCGGAGTACAAAAAATAGGCTATGACAAGGGAAGGAGCGCTTCCATGACGTACAGGGGTGTGTGCGGTTTTCTTTTGGTGTGCGCGGTGTTGTGTTTGACTGCGGTTGCGGAAAAAACGGAATTGCCGGTCAACCCGGAGGTGGTGTCGCGCATCGCCGCCGCCGCGCCCCATCCGCGCCTGCTGATGAGCGACGCGGACGCGGACAAGCTGCGCAGGCGAATCGGGAAAAACGAGACGGCGGGGGCGGTGTTCGCCCTTGTGCGGCAGTACGCCGACTCCCTGCTTGCGGAGCCCCCGGTCACCTACAAGAAGGAGGGCAAGCGGCTGCTCTCCGTGTCGCGCGAGGCGCTCAAGCGGGTGCTGAACCTGGCCTTCGCGCACCGCATGACGGGGGAGCGGAAATATGCCGAACGGGCCATGGTGGAAATGGACGCTGCGGCGGCCTTCCAGAACTGGAACCCTTCGCACTTTCTGGACACCGCCGAGATGACCGCCGCGCTGGCCCTGGGCTACGACTGGCTGCTGCCGCTTCTTTCGCCGGAGCGGGAGGCGCGCATCCGCGCGGCCATCCTGGAAAAGGGCATCGGACCCTCCCAGTCCGGGAACGACAGTTGGGCGCGGCGCGACAACAACTGGAACCAGGTCTGCAACGGCGGCATGGCCTTCGGCGCGCTGGCGCTGCTGGAACACGAGCCGGCACTCGCGGAGCGGGTGATCACCCGCGCCCTGGACGGGCTGCCGTATGCGATGCGCACCTACCAGCCCGACGGCGTGTATGTGGAGGGCCCGAGCTACTGGGAGTACGGCACCACCTACAACGTGCTGCTCATCGCCGCGCTGGAATCCGCCCTGGGCGGTGACTTTGGCTTGGCCGATTTTCCCGGCTTCCGCGAGACCGGTGCCTTTCCCCTGCTGATGACCGGCCCCACGGGCGATCATTTCAACTTCAGCGACTGCGGCCGGCGCGGCGCGTGCTTCCCCGCCGTGTTTTGGTTCGCCCACCGGTGGAAGGAGCCGGGCTGGGCCTGGTTCGAGCACCAGTGGCTGGAAAAACTGCTGAGCGGAGACAGCGCCGCGCAAAACCGCTTTCTGCCGCTGCTGCTGCTGTGGTGGGACGGACGCACCGCAAAGAAGCCGCAACTGCCCCTGTGCTGGAAGGGGGAGGGGCAGAACCCCCTCGTTGTCATGAGAAGTTCCTGGACCGATCCGGATGCGGTGTTTCTCGCCGCCAAGGCGGGCACCCCCTTCGCCAACCACGGTCACATGGACGCGGGCTCCTTTGTGCTGGATGCCGACGGCGCGCGCTGGGCGCTGGACTTTGGGGCCGAGGGCTACGGCGCGCTGGAGGCGCGGGGGCTGGACATCTGGAACCGCACGCAAAAAGCCGACCGCTGGCGCGTGTGGCGCTACCACAACAGCAGCCACAACACGCTGACGGTGGACGGCGCGGCGCAGAAGGTCACCGCGCGGGCGGATTTCACGGAATTTTCGGCGGACAAAAAGTTCCCCCACGCGGTCATGGATCTGGGCGCGCTCTACGGGGGGCAACTGGCCCGCGCCGAACGGGGCTTTGCCCTGCTTCCCGACGGGCGGGTGCTGGTGCGGGACGAGGTGGCCGCGTCGGACGCGCCCGCGCGGGTGCGCTGGGTCATGAACACCCCGGCGGAGGTGGCGGAAAACGCGCCGGGCCGGGCGCTGCTCGCGCAGGGGGACAAACGACTCCTTTTCCAGGTGCTGGAGCCGGAGGGGGCGGTGGTGGAAACCTGGTCCACGGAGCCGCGCAACGAATGGGACAGCCCCAACCCCGGCACGCGGCAGGTGGGCTTCGAGGTGCTTGTGCCCGCGGGGGCGGAACGCGCCCTTTCCGTGCTGCTCACGCCGGGGAGCGTGCTGGACAAAGCCCCGGACACCCCGCCCCTCCGTCCCCTGCGGGAATGGTCCGGCGCGGAGGAAAAAGAACGCGGAAAAGTCCGCTGCGAGTAACCTGTGTGCAACATTGGCGGGTGTGCCGGTACAATGAATCCAACGCGGGGCGCGGACACCCCCCCGCAGGGAGCGCGTTATGATGCTGAACAGGGATCGGGCCGTGCTGGTGGTGGTGGACATCCAGGAGGTGCTGCTGCCGAAATCGGCGGAGGTGGTTGAGTCCTATCTGTCCAATGCGGAGCGGATGATCCGCGCGGCGCGCGTCCTGGGCGTGCCGGTGCTGGTGACGGAGCAGAACCCGGAGCGGCTGGGCGGTACCCACCCGCGCATCGCGCCCGCGCTGGAGGGGATCGCTCCCATCCCCAAGATGGAGTTCGGCTGCCTTGCCAACGCGGAATTCCGGGAGGCGCTGGAGGGCACGGGCCGCAGCCAGATCATCCTCACGGGCATGGAGGCCCATGTGTGCGTGTCGCAGACGGCGCTCGCGGCGCTCGCCGCGGGCTACGAGGTCTTTGTGGCCTCCGACGCCGTGGTGTCCAGCAGCAAGCGCGAGTACAAGGCGGGCATGCGCCGCATGACCCGGGCGGGCGCGGTGCCCGTGTCGGTGCTCATGGCCGTCTTCGAGATGCTCGGCCGCGCGGGAACCCCGGAATTCAGGGAACTCCTGCCGCTGCTCAAGTAGCCGGACACGACGGAGGAGGACGGGGCATGACATCGCGCGGGCGCATATTGACGGCCCTGGCGGGCGGCGAGCCCGACCGGGTGCCCGTGTCCACCTATGAGCTGGTGGGGCGCAACAGCCGCGCCTTCGAAAACAACGATCCGTCCTACGCGCCGCTGATGCGGATCATCCGGGAGAAGACCGACTGCCTGTGCATGTGGGAACCGGGCTCGAACGAGACTTTTTTGGGATCCGCCCACCCCGTGGACATGGAGACGGTGGTTGAGCGCGGGGACGGCGCCACCGTCACCCGCCGGGTGCTCCACACCCCAAAGGGCGACATTACCTCGGCGGTGAAGGTGTTTGACAACGTCCACACCACCTGGCAGCTCGAGCACTGGTGCAAAAGCCCCGCCGATGTGGACCGCGCGCTTTCAATCCCCTACCTGCCCCCCGACTATGATGTGTCGGATTATGCCCGCGCCGCGGGGGAAGTGGGGGAGGGGGGCGTTATCATGGACAGCCTTGCCGATCCGCTGTGGATGGCCGCCGACCTCATGGAATTCGGGGACTACACCCTGTGGGCGCTGACTGAGCCGGAACATTTCACGCGCACCGTGGAAGTCATGCGCGGGCGCTGCCTTGAAAACCTGCGCCGCCGTCTTGATGCGCGCACCGTGGACCTCTACCGGATCTGCGGACCCGAATACGCCACGCCGCCCTACCTGCCCCCCGAGTTTTTCGACGCCCATGTGACGCCCCATGCCACCGAAATGATCACGATGATCCATGAGGCGGGCGCCCTGGCGCGTTTTCATTGCCATGGAAAAATCGGACAGGTTCTGGACATGATCGCCCGCACCGGCGCGGACGGGCTGGACCCCTGCGAGGCACCGCCGGACGGCGACATCGAACTGGCGGAGGTGAAGGCGCGTGTGGGCGGGCGCATGTGCCTCTTTGGCAACCTGCAACTGAAGCTGCTTGAGCAAGGCACTCCGGACATGGTGGCCCGCGCGGTAAGGGACTGCATGGACGCGGCCAAGCGCGGCGGCGGCTATGTCATCATGCCCACCGCGGCGCCCATCAACACGCCCCTTTCGGAAAAGACCGTTGAAAATTACCTGTGCTTCATTGAAACGGCGCTCTCCCTTGGCGCTTATTGAGAACCGGAGCGAATAAGGCGCTTTGAGGGGCGCAAGGCGCTTTTCAGGATTTATTACCAGTTTAAAAAATCTTAGTGTTGCTGACGAAAATATTGATTGTGCAACGATTCCGCCTGTGTCATACTTCATCCACTTGGGTTATGAGTAAATGAGGCTTGATGGGGAAAGTGTTTTTTGAAGGGTGAAGGTGTCTGATTCCCGCCGTTCAAAAAACCGGGTGCGTCAAGGGTGTTGCCGGGAATCATCGCAACCGCAAACGGGACCGGCGGCGTTTTGGGTCGAACCGCAAGGCGCGGAGTCCGGCGGACCGAACATGATGGAGGAGTCGTCGCATGTTTACTCAAACCAAGTTCAGACTGAATGCGGTCATGCTGTGCTGCGCCCTGGCGACGCTTGCCGTGGCGGGCTGCACCCCGGCCCCCAGGGTGACCGTCACCGACCCCGCGGACGGCGCCACGGGCGTGCCCCTGGACAGGCCCATAACCGCCGTCATCAGCGCGAAGATTGATCCCGGCGCCGTCAATGCGGCCACCTTCACCCTTCGCCAGGGGGCAACCCTGGTGCCGGGGACGGTCGCCTATGACACCCGGACGCGCACGGCCACCTTCACCCCCGCGAACCCGCTGCTTCCGGGGACGCTTTACACGGCAAAAATCGCCAGGGAGGACGGCGGCGAAAAAACCGCCGCGAAGTGCGACAAGTGCGATCTTCCCCTGGTGCTGATACCCGTCGGCATCGGCATCATCACGGCGATTGCCACGGCAAACCGCGGCCTGGCGGAGGATTACGAGTGGGATTTCACCACCGTCGGCCCGAACGCCGCGCCCTCGGCGGAGGCCGGCCCCAACCAGCAGGTTACCATTCCGCTTGGTGCGGCCACGATCGATGTGACGCTTGACGCGGGCGGCTCCTCCGACGGGGCGAAGTCCATCGTGTCCTACACATGGACCGGCGAGCCGGATCCTGATGATGTCATGCGGCCGGTCGTCACCCTCGGCCCCGGCTGCCACACCTTCACCCTGGTGGTCACGGACGATCAGGGCGCGGTCAGCGAACCCGACATGGTCATGGTATGCGTCAACCTTCCGCCGGTCGCCGAGGCCGACGCCGGTCTCGATCAGGATCTCAACCTGCCCCCCGGCGCCCTCACGGTGGACGTGACGCTGGACGGCAGCGGCTCCACGGACAGCGACGGCACCATTGTCGCCTATGCCTGGATGGGTGATCCGGATCCGGAGGACATCGCCAACCCGACGGTGACCGTCGGGCCGGGCGTGCATGTCTTCACCCTCATTGTCACGGACAACCTGGGCGCGGCCAGCCTGGCCGACACGGTGATCATCACGGTCAACACGCCGCCTGTGGCCGATGCGGGCCCGGACCGGCAGGTCAACCTGCCCCTTGGCGCGTCCACGGTGGATGTGACGCTGGACGGTGGCGGTTCCACCGACAGCGACGGCACGGTCGCCGCCTATTCCTGGAGCGGCACGCCCGATCCGGAGGACACGGCAACGCCGGTGGTGGCCCTTGGCGCGGGTGAGTATGTCTTCACACTCATGGTCACCGACGATGACGGCGCGATCAGCGAGGCCGACGAGGTGATCATCAGGGTGAGCATCCCGCCGGTGGCGGACGCGGGTCCCGACCAGGGTCTCAGCCTTGCCCTTGGCGCGTCCACGGTGGATGTGACGCTTGACGGCAGCGCCTCCACCGACAGCGACGGGACCATTGCCGCATACGACTGGTCCGGCGTTCCGGAGCCTGCGGACGCGGTGAATCCCGTGGTGTCGCTCGGCGCGGGCACCCATGTGTTCACGCTGGTGGTGACGGACAACGACGGCGCGGTCAGCGCTGCGGACACGGTGGTCATTTCGGTGAACGCGCCGCCGGTTGCCAATGCGGGCCCGGATCAGGACATCGACATCCCGTATGTTGAATTGTCCGGCAAGGCCGGGCCCGGCATGGTGGATGTGACGCTTGACGGCGGCGGCTCCTCCGACAGCGACGGCACGATTGTTTCTTACGCCTGGTCGGGCGCGATCGATCCGGATGACGCGGTCTCCCCGGTGGTGTCCCTTGGCGCGGGCACCCATGTGTTCACGCTGGTGGTGACGGATGACGACGGCGCGGTCAGCGCCGCCGACGAGGTGACCGTTCATGTCAACATGGCCCCTGTGGCCAATGCGGGCGTGGACCAGAGCCTGAACCTTGCCCTTGGCGAGTCCATGGTGGATGTGACACTTGACGGCAGCGCCTCCACCGACAGCGACGGTACCATTGCCGGCTACGCCTGGACGGGCACGCCGGATCCCTCAGACGCGGCCTCCCCGGTGGTGTCCCTTGGCGCGGGCACCCATGTGTTCACGCTGGTGGTGACGGACAACGACGGCGCGTTCAGCGTGGCGGACACGGTGACCATTTCGGTGAACGCGCCGCCTGTGGCCAATGCGGGCGTGGACCAGAGCCTGAACCTTGCCCTTGGCGGGTCCACGGTGGATGTGACGCTGGACGGTGGCGGTTCCACCGACAGCGACGGCACCATTGTGACCTACACCTGGACCGGCACCCCTGATCCTGCGGACGTAGTGTCCCCTGTCGTGACCCTTGGTGCGGGTACCCATGTGTTCACGCTGGTGGTGACGGATGATGACGGCGCTGCCAGCGCTGCGGACACGGTGACCATCTCCGTGAACACGCCGCCGGTGGCGGATGCGGGGCCCGACCAGGGTCTCAGCCTTGCCCTTGGCGCGTCCACGGTGAACGTGACGCTTGACGGCAGCGGCTCGGCGGACAGCGACGGCACGGTCGCGTCTTATGCCTGGACGGGCACGCCGGATCCCGCGGACACGGCGGCCCCGGTGGTTTCCCTTGGTGCGGGCACCCATGTGTTCACGCTGGTGGTGACGGACAACGACGGCGCGGCGAGCGCTGCGGACACGGTGACCATCTCCGTGAACGCGCCGCCGGTGGCCAATGCGGGTGCGGACCAAAACCTTAATCTTGCCCTTGGCTCATCCACGGTGGATGTGATGATTGACGGTAGCGGATCCTCCGACAGCGACGGCACCATTGCAACCTACGTCTGGACCGGCACCCCCGATCCTGCGGACGCAGTGAATCCTGTTGTGACCCTTGGCGCGGGCGCTCACGTGTTCACACTGGTTGTGACGGATGATGACGGCGCGGTCAGCGCCGCGGACACGGTGACCATCTCTGTGAACACGCCGCCGGTGGCCAATGCGGGCCTTGACCGGCAGATTAACCTTCCGCTTGGCGCGTCCACGGTGGATGTGACACTTGACGGCAGCGGCTCCTCCGACAGCGACGGTACCATTGCCGCCTACAACTGGACGGGTACCCCCGATCCGGATGACGTGGCATCCCCGGTGGTTTCCCTTGGCGCTGGCACCCATGTCCGATCCGGATGACGTGGCATCCCCGGTGGTTTCCCTTGGCGCTGGCACCCATGTTTTCACGCTGGTTGTAACGGATGATGACGGCGCGGTCAGCGCCGCGTCCACGGTGACCATCACTGTGAACACGCCGCCGGTGGCGGATGCGGGTGCGGACCAGGCTCTTAATCTTGCCCTTGGCGCGTCCACGGTGGATGTGACCCTTGACGGCGGCGGCTCCTCCGACAGCGACGGCACGGTCGCTGCTTATGCCTGGACTGGCGTCCCCGATCCGGATGACGTGGTATCCCCGGTGGTTTCCCTTGGCGCTGGCACCCATGTGTTCACGCTGGTGGTGACGGATGATGATGGTGCGGCAAGCGCCGGGGACACGGTGGTCATTTCGGTGAACGCCCCGCCGGTGGCCAATGCGGGCCCGGATCAGGACATTGACATTCCGTATTATGAAAATACCACCAAAGCCGATCCCGGCATGGTGGACGTGACCCTGAACGGATCCTTCTCCTATGACACCGACGGCACGGTTGCGGCATACGCCTGGACGGGTGTGGTCGATCCGGATGACGTGGCCTCCCCGGTGGTCGCCCTCGGCCCCGGCACCCACGTGTTCACGCTGGTGGTGACGGATGACGACGGCGCGGCCAGCGCCGCCGACGAGGTGACAATCCGCATCAACATGGCGCCCGTGGCCAATGCAGGAGAGGGCCAAAACGTCAGCCTGCCGCTGGGCGAATCCGCGGTGGATGTGACCCTGGACGGCAGCGCTTCCTTCGATGTGGACGGGTCCATTGCCGCCTACTCCTGGACCGGCGCGATTGATCCGGACGACGTCGCCTCGCCGGTGGTTTCCCTGGTCGCGGGCACCTATACGTTCACGCTGGTGGTGACGGACGATGACGGCGCGGTCAGCGCCGCGGACACGGTGACCGTCTCCGTGAACGCGCCGCCGGTGGCGAATGCCGGTCCGGACCAGGACATTGACATTCCGTATTTTGAGACGCCAAGCAAGGCCGATCCCGGCATGGTGGACGTGACGCTGGACGGCGGCTACTCCTATGACTCCGACGGCACGGTTGCGGCATACACCTGGACGGGCACGGTTGATCCGGATGACGTGGTTTCCCCGGTGGTCACCCTCGGCCCCGGCACCCACGTGTTCACCCTGGTGGTGACCGACGACGACGGCGCGGTCAGCGCCGCCGACGAGGTGGCAATCCATGTCAACGTGGCGCCCGTGGCCTACGCCGGAGAGGATCAAAGCGTCAGCCTGCCGCTGGGAGAATCCGCGGTGGATGTGACCCTGGACGGCAGCGCTTCCTTCGACATGGACGGGTCCATTGCCGCCTACTCCTGGACCGGCGCGACTGATCCGGACGATGTGGTCTCGCCGACGGTGTCCCTCGGCGCGGGTTACCACGTGTTCACGCTGCGGGTGACGGACGACGACGGCGCGGTCAGCAACTTTGCCTCCGTGACCATTTTCGTCAACACCCCGCCGGTGGCCGATGCCGGCCCGGACGCCCTGTACACCATCACTCCGGTGATGGATGAAAAGGCGCTGAACTTTGTGGAGGTGACACTGGACGGCAGCGTCTCCTACGACATCGACGGATCCATCGTTTCCTACACGTGGACCGGCACGCCGGATCCGGCGGACGCGCAGCAGCCCACCCTGAACCTCACGGCGGGTGTTTACACCTTCACGCTGGTGGTGACGGACGACATGGGAGCGGACAGCGCGGCCGACACGGTGACCATCACGGTCAATGCGCCGCCGACGGCGGACGCGGGTGCTTTCCGGCAGATTGATCTGCCCGCGGGTGTCACCACCGCCGACGTGACGCTGGACGGCAGCGCCTCCAACGACCCGGACGGAACGGTGGCATCCTACACATGGACCGGCACCCCCGATCCGGATGACACGGTCAACCCGACGGTCACCCTCACCCCGGGGTATCACACCTTTACCCTGGTGGTGACGGACGACCGCGGAGCCGGCAGCCAGCCCGACATGGTGACAATCTTTGTGAACCAGTCACCCGTGGCGGATGCGGGGCCTGACCAGCAGCTGGATCTGCCCGCCTCTCCGCCGGTGAAGGGGCCGGTGGTTGCCTCAATGGCCGTGACGCTGGACGGCGCGGCCTCTTCCGATCCGGACGGCACCATCAGCGCCTACACATGGACCGGCTCGCCCGATCCGGACGATGTCGTCGGGCCGGTTGTGAACCTTGGCGCGGGCGTGCACACCTTCACGCTGGTGGTCACCGACAACAGCGGCGCAACCAGCGCGGCCGACACGGTGACAATCACAATCAATTCCCCGCCTGTGGCGGTGATAACGGGCACGCCCAACCCGGCCCATGCGGACACAACGCAGCCGCCGGTGCTCACCTACGATCCGACGGTGCTCTACGGGCTGCAGCAACACCCAAGCGGCGAGCTCGTTCTGGACTATCTTGACCCCGCCGACGGCTCCCTTGTCGGGTCGGTTGATGTGGTCCTGGCGGGCTACGACTGGATGCTCACGGGTGGATACGGGCTGGCTGTCGATCCCACCACCGGAACGATGTGGGCGCTCATTGAGGCGATGGACTCCTTCTCACCGGTAAAATCAAGCGGGTTCCGGATGGTCCTGGCAACACTGGACCCGGACACGGGCGTCGCGCGCCATGTCGCCGAATACGGCGACATGGATTTGCGCCCCTACGATCTGGCCCTTACGGACGATGGCACCCTCTATGCCGTGGCCATGCTGTCCGGCGCGAAGGCGCCGGGTGTCCCGACCCTGTATGCCGTGGACAAGACCACCGGAGCCTTGACCGAAGTCCTCGAATTCAGTGACTCCGACCCCATGGGCTTTGACGCGATCACGGGAGTCGCCGGCAGTTCTTTGCTGGCCCATGCCTACAGGAACCAGGATGAGGTTTCGGTGCTGGAACTGCTCGATCCTGTCACGTTGGACGTGTTGTCAATCCCCCCCGCATCTCCGGCGACCGAATACAACTGGATGTGGGCCATGGCGCTGGCGCTTGAATCCGGCAGCAGCACATTCTTCCTCGCGGAGGACAACGACTTTATGGGCGAGTTGTCCACGGTTGCCATAACGGATGATTTCAGCGGGGCGGAAACGCTTCTTTGGGATTCCGGGACGGTCTATGGCGGGCTGGCCTTTGGCTACACCAGGACGGCTGTCCCCGAAACCGTGCAACTGGACGGGAGCACGTCCTTTGATCCCGATGCAGGGGACAGCATCACCAGTTATGCCTGGTCGGTGACCTCTGCGCCCCCGGGAAGTGCCGTCACGGACGTGTCCGATCCGGCGATTGTCAACCCGACCCTGACCCCCGATGTCCTCGGCGACTATACCGTGGAACTGGTGGTCAGTGACGGGAAGGTTTCCAGTGTGGCGGACGTGTATGTGGTCACCTACGGAAACACCCCGCCGGTGGCCGATGCCGGGGTGGATGTTGTCGCGTCACCCCTCGGTTTCGGCCCGGTGACGGCCTGCCTTGACGGGTCCGCCTCCTATGATGTGAACTATGACGCGTTGACGTACAGCTGGGCCGTCACCGACGCGTTGAACAATCCGGTCCCCGGGTTCTTCAACCCGTCCGAAACCTCACCGGCGCCCTGCTTCATGTTCATGATGACCAGTCCGGATCCCGGTTACTACACGGTGACATTGACGGTCACCGAGAACAAGCCCGGCGGGGTGAGTTCCTCCGACACCACGACCATAAAGATAAACACGCCGCCGGTGGCCGATGCGGGCCTGTCCCAGAACGTCAACCTTCCCCTTGAAGCCACCACGGTTGACGTGACCCTTGACGGAGGCCTGTCGTATGACAACGATGGGACCGTCACCGCCTACACTTGGACGGAAAGCGGCGGTGTGATCGACCCGGACGATGTTGTGGGCCCGGTGGTGACCCTTGGCGCGGGCGATTACACCTTTTACCTTGTGGTCACCGACAACGACGGCGCCACCAGCGGCACCGCCTCGGTGACTGTTTCGGTGAACAACCCGCCGGTTGCCGGCGCACTGATGCCCCAGCCCGGCATGGCCATACCTCCCGGAAACATGGGGGTTGTGATGCTCGACGGCAGCCTCTCAACCGACAGCGACGGGACGATCGCCCTCTATGAATGGATCGTCAACGATGTGGTTTTGGACGCGCAGCCCACGCCGCAGACGGCACTCTCGTTTCCCGTGGGGCCCAGCACCGTCTACCTGCGGGTGACGGATGACGACGGCGCAGTGAGCGACCTGTTGCCGGTGCCGGTCATGGTGATGCCCGGCCCGCCGGTGTGAGCGCCGTTCCATCCTTTGGCGGAATTAATTTCGCGGCCGCGCCCCCCCCGGGGGTGCGGCCGCTTTGTTCCGCGCCGCGCAAACCCACATAATATTCACGGCCGCGCGCGATTGGGCGGCGCGGACCTGGGAAAGGAACACCGCAATGAGCATCGCCATGACGGGTCTGCTGGCGCTGGCCCCGCTTTTTGCCGCGGCGGTTGAACCCCCGGCGCCCCACGGCGTGACGCCCTCGGAACGTCACATGAAATGGCACGAGCTGGAGTTTTACGGCTTCGTCCATTTCACCACCAACACCTTCACGGACAAGGAGTGGGGCTACGGAGACGAGTCCCCGGAGGTGTTCAACCCGACGGACTTTGACGCCGCGCAGCTTGCCAACACCGCGCGCGACGCGGGCATGCGGGGCCTCATCCTCACCTGCAAGCATCATGACGGGTTCTGCCTGTGGCCGTCACGGTTCACCAAACACTCCGTGGCCGCCAGTCCCTGGCGGGACGGAAAAGGCGACGTGGTCCGTGAACTGTCCGACGCGTGCCGTGCCGCGGGCATCAAATTCGGTGTTTACCTGTCGCCCTGGGACCGCAACCATCCCGAATACGGCCGCCCGGCCTACATCGAGTATTACCGCAACCAGATCCGTGAGCTCCTGACGAACTACGGCCCGGTATTCGAGGTGTGGTTCGACGGCGCGAACGGCGGCGACGGCTGGTATGGCGGCGCGAAGGAAAAGCGCACCATTGACGCGGGCTATTACGACTGGGGGAACACCTGGAAAATCGTGCGGGAACTTCAGCCGGAGGCGGTCATGTTCGGCGACGCGGGCTGCGACATCCGCTGGGTGGGCAACGAGGCCGGCTATGCGGGCGATCCCTGCTGGACCACCTACACCCCCCAGGGAAAGGACGGCAAGGCGCCCTCCCCCGGCAACACCGTCTACCAGCTCGGTGAGAACGGCACGCGCAACGGCGAATTCTGGATGCCCGCCGAGGTGGATGTGTCCATCCGTCCCGGATGGTTCTACCACAAAAAGGAGGACAAAAGGGTCCGCACGCCGGACAACCTCATGAAGCTGTACTTCGAGTCCGTGGGGCGGGGCGCGTCGCTCCTGCTCAACCTGCCCCCCGACCGGCGCGGACGCTTCCATGAAAACGACACGGCCTCACTCTCCGAATTCGGGCGCAGGCTTGCCGCCACTTTCGGCACCGATCTGGCGCGCGGGGCAAAGGCCTCCGCGTCCAACACGCGGGGAAACGATCCCCGGTACGCCCCGGAGCGGGTGATCGACGGCGACCGCGCCACCTACTGGTGCTCCGACGACGCCGCGCTGACGCCGGAACTGGTGCTGGACCTGGGCGGGCCGGCCACCTTCGACGTGGTCAGCCTGCGCGAGCACCTGCCCCTGGGCCTGCGCGTGGACGACTGGGCGCTGGACCGCCGCGAGGGGGGCGAGTGGAGGGAATTCGCAAAGGGAACCTCCATCGGCAACCGCCGCCTCTGGCGCGGGGACGCAATCACCACGGACGGGGTGCGCCTGCGGATTACCAGCGCGGCGGCCTGCCCGGCCATATCCGAATTCGCGCTGCACCTTGAGGCGAAATAACCCCCGGCGGTGGCGGAATGAAAAAAAGCATCCCACGTGATCTGACGCATGACTTGGTCCTGCCGACCCTGCTCTTCGCGGCCCTGGGGGCCATGACCTGGGCCGTGCGCGGCTGTTCCGGCTATGGCGCGCTGGCGGGGTGCATGTTTGCCGGGGTTGGCTGGGGCGCGGCGTGGTGGTACGTCTCCCGCACGCCCGGCGGCGTGCAGGCGCGCCGCTACACCTCGGGCTGGATTATTCCGGCGCTCACCATCGGCATCGGCGTCTCGGGCGTGCGCGGCTGGGCGCAGTGGCCCAACTTTTTTGAGGGGCGCCTGCTGACCAACGCGGCGGAGGGGGCCTTTGTGCCCATTTCCCCCGCGTATGGCTTCCTGTGGCTTTTTATCGCGGGAGTGCCCTGGGCGGGCATCGGCGCGTGCATGCTCGCATGGTGCGGGCCGGAGCGGCCCCTGCGTGCGCGGGACTGGGCGCTCCGCATCGCCTGCGGCGTCGCCGGAGTCCTGCTGGCGGGCTTTCTCTTCGACAGGCTGCCCCACCTGTTCCTGCCCCTCTATGACACCCTCCGGGACAACTACCAGGATTTCACGGCCAACCCCTCGCTGAAGCGGCTGGTCGGCGACTGCCGCCTGGCTGTTGTGCACCTCGGCTGTTATCTGGGCTTCCTGGCCTTTGAGGCGGCGCGGCGGGACCGGAAGAACGTCACGCTCATCCTCACGGTCGGCCTGATCAACGGCGCGGGATGGGCCCTGCTGCAAAACTGGACCTGGGCGCAGGGGCTGTTTGGGGCAAGTTTCAACTGGTGGCGCTGCTGGGAGTCCTCGGGCGGTGTCAGCATCGGCGTCGCCCTGGGCGTTGCCTATTATCTGGTGAACCGCCCCCTCTCCACCGTGGAGCGAGCCCGCCGCTGGAACGAGCTGTCCAACCCGCGCCCGAACCTGGAGCGCTTCGGCGCCTGGTTCGGGCTGCTGCTGGGGTTGGGCCTGTCGGCGCGCAACGGATTGAAGGGCTGGGCCAACATTTATCTCGGCAACGAGGACTATTGGAGCGCGGAACTGTGGCGCTGGTTCGGTCCCGGCCTGCTGCTGGGGCTGGCGGCCATTCTGGTCGCGGTGCGCCTGCGGCCCCGGCGGCCGGGCGTTTTGGAGGATCTCTTTCCCCGGGCCCACCGGCTGATGTGGCTCACTCTTGTTGTGCTGAACGTGCTCGCGCAACTGGTCACGGGCCCGAAATCCAACGCTTCCGAACTGGCCTTCTCCCTGTATTACCTGCTGCTGTTCGCCGTCACCGCCGCCGTCACGCTTCATTACCAGCGGCGCCGCCGCGCCCCGGGGCCTGCTTCCCCGCGCGCCGCCTGAGCAGGCCGCACGCCGCCGCGGCGATGCCGGACACCATGCCCGCCAGCGCCGCCGCGCCCGCCGCGGGCACGCCGTCGGGCGGGGCCACGCGCAGGTTGAAGGGCGCGGTGATGTTCAGGTGCAGCGCCTCGTCGGACGCCATGCACTCGTAGTCGCCCGCGTCCTCCGGGTCAAGGGCGGTGATGCGCAGCGCGGCCGTGCCCGCGCCCGTCACGCGGGGCGCGTCGTCCGCCACCGGCAGCCCGTCCTTGAACCACACATGCCCGGTGCCCTCCGGCCCCGTCAGCGTCACCGCCGTGCCCTCCTCGAACAGCACATTCGGAGACGCCTCCACCTGTCCGTCCGCTCCGTTGGCCCGCGTGTTCCGGCGCAGGTGCAGGTGAAGCATCTCCGTCAGCAGCGCCGTTGTGTCCGGTTGCGCCGCCGCGAGGTTCACCGACTCGGACGGGTCCGTGTCCAGGTTGTAAAGTTCCACCGCGCCGGTCTTGTACTCGCGGATGAGCTTCATCCCGCCGAAGCGGATCATCTCCAGATCACGCAGCCACGGCGGGGGCGACTTGGCGCAGGAGTGGGCCGGTCCCGCGCTGTCGCGCGGGGCGAAAAGGCTGCGTCCCTGCCACTGGGGGCGCGGCGCAAGCCCGGCCAGCGCGGCCACGGTGGGCAGTGTGTCCACCGTGCCCGCCACCGAATCCACCACCGCCGGGGCCAGGCCCGGGGCTCGGATCAGCAGGGGCACGTGGGTGAGCTCCTCGTACAGCGTGGTCACATGGCCCAGGGAGTTGTGCTCCCAGAAGTGCTCCCCGTGGTCCGCGAGAACCACCACAATGGTGTTGGGATGGAAAAAGAGGAGGTTGTCCAGCAGGATGTCCAGCTGCGCGTCGTTGTAGCGCAGTTCCGCGTCGTACAGCGTGCGCACCGCCTCACGGCCCGTCGCCGAAAGCGGCGGAAAGGCCGGGGAGGGGTTGATGCCTAGGTGATACTTCAGGTGGTCGAGCATGTACGGCGCGAAGTCCTCGGCGATGGTCTTCTCCGCGGGGGTGAGCGCCGGATCCGGGTAGCCCATCATGGTGCGGTAGGTTTCCGGGGGATAATAGGGGACATGGGGCTCCTGGTAGTGGGCGTACAGGAAAAAGGGCGTGCCGGTTTCCGTCATGAGCTGCGTCGCCTGGCTGGTCACAAAATCCGCCTTGGCGTCCACCTGGTAGATGTACTGGTCGAAGCCCTGCGCGAAGCCCCGCTCCGGGGTCAGGTTGCTGTTGGTCTGCACCCCCATCGTGGCGTAGCCCGCCTGCTTGAAGTACTCCGCCATTGTTTCCGCGGACTCCGGCAGGATCAACGTGCCCTCGTGCACCTGGTGGGTGTCCACATGGGCGCAGGTCAGCAGGGAGGCCATGGACGGCGTGGTCCAGGAACCCGGCGCCACCGCATTGGTGAAACGCACCCCCTGGAATGCCGCAAGGTTGGGCATCAGCGGCACCCCGCCGCGCGTACCGTCAATCCCGTCCGCGCGGCAGGCGTCAAGCACCACGAGCACCACGTTGGGCGGCGGCGCGGCCAGTCCCGACAGGCAGGCCAGCCCTGCGGCAATCACAACAAGTCCGCTTTTCAACGTCTTCATCTCACCGATCCTCCCTTGGTGGCCCCTGCCTGACTCTGCCGCGCATCCTCTGCGTAAATATTTTACCATGTCTATATGGATTGTCAAGTTAGCGCCCGCGCAATTTTAAACCGGCCCCGCACCTTTGGGCTGCGACCGCTTTTTCCCGCGCCGGGGCTTGACCCGGACGCCGGGGCTTGCCCACAATGAACCCTGAAACTGAAGTGTTCGGACGGGCCGCGCGGGGGCGGCCACGGGAGATGGCCTGATGAGGGAATGCGCCGTGTTTTTCGTTGTGGCGGGCATGTTTGGCGGAATGTCCCAGGCGGTGGGGGACGGAGCCGCGCCCTTCAGGCCGCCTGCGGTTCCGCTGGTGGCGCATGACCCCTATTTCAGCGTGTGGTGCCCCGCGGACCGGCTTACGGACACGTGGAGCCGCCACTGGACCGGCAAGGTGCAGGCGCTGTGCGGCCTGATCCGGGTGGACGGGAAGGCGATGCGCTTTGCCGGGGTGCAGCCGGACGGCATCCCCGCCATGCGGCAGACGGGCCTCACCGTGACGCCCACCCGGAGCATTTTTCAGTTTGAGGATGGCGGTGTGGCGCTGACGGTGGAGTTTTGCTCGCCGCTGCTGCCCGATGATCTGGAAATCCTCTCCCGCCCTGTCACCTATCTGACCTTTGGGGTGCGTGCCGTGGACGGCGGGACGCACATGGTGGAGCTGTACACGGACATCACGGGCGAGTGGGCGGTGGACAAGCCGGGACAGAAGGTGGTCTGGGGGCGCGCGGATCAACTGGGCATTTTGGGGTTGAAGCTGGGCACCAAGGAGCAGCCCGTCCTGGAGAAGAAGGGTGATGACCTGCGCATTGACTGGGGGCATGTGTATCTCGCCGCGCCGATCGCCGAGGGGGTGCGGGTGGTGGCGGCGGGCGCCGAACTCAGCCGGGACGGCTTTGTCCGGGTGGGCGCATTGCCGGAACTGGACGACCTGCGCATGCCGCGCCGCGCCGATGACGACTGGCCCGTGCTGGCATGGTCGGCCCCGCTCGGCGGGGTGGCCGCGGACGCCGTGTCACGGCGGGTGATGCTCGCCTACGACGACGAGTGGTCCATCGAGCTGATGGGCGAGAAACTGCGCCCCTGGTGGCGGCGCAACGGCATGGACGCGGCGGGAATGCTTGCGGCGGCCAACACCGACGCGGACAAGCTGCTGGAGCGGTGCCGCGCCTTTGACGCGGAACTCACGGCGGACCTGGAAAAGGCGGGCGGCGCGCCTTATGCCCGCCTCTGCGCCCTGGCGTACAGGCAGGCCATGGCGGCCCACAAGCTGGCCGCCGGAAAGGACGGGAAGCCGCTGCTCTTTTCCAAGGAGAATTTCAGCAACGGCTGCATCGCCACGGTGGACGTGACCTATCCCTCCGCGCCGATCTTCCTGCTCCTCAACACGGCCCTGCTCCGCGCGCTGACCGCGCCCGTGATGGACTATGCGGCCTCGGACCGGTGGCCCTGGCCCTTCGCCCCCCATGATCTCGGCACCTATCCCAAGGCCAACGGCCAGGCCTACGGCGGCGGTGAAAAGACCGAGGAAAACCAGATGCCCGTGGAGGAGAGCGCCAATCTGGTCCTGCTCGCGGCGGCGCTGGCCCGCGCCGAGGGGGGCACCGCCTTCGCGGAGGCCTACTGGCCGCAACTGGCCGGGTGGGCCGCCTACCTGCGCGAGAAGGGGCTGGACCCCGAAAACCAGCTTTGCACCGACGATTTCGCCGGCCACCTCGCCCACAACGCGAACCTCTCGCTCAAGGCCATTCTGGCGCTGGGCGGCTACGCGCAGCTCTGCGGCGCGCGGGGCATGACGGCGGAGCGGGACGAATACCGTTCCCTGGCGGAGGGCATGGCAAAGGAATGGATGGAAATGGCCGGGGGCGGGGCCGGCGGCGCGTACCGCCTCGCCTTTGACAAGCCCGGCACCTGGAGCCAGAAGTATAACCTGGTGTGGGACCGGCTGCTCGGGCTGGACCTCTTTCCGCCCGAGGTGGCGCAAAAGGAGACCGCCCAATATCTCAAGGCGCTAAACCGCTACGGCCTGCCCCTGGACAACCGCAAGGACTACACCAAGATTGACTGGATTGTGTGGTCGGCCACCCTTTCCGGCAACCGCGCCGATTTCGACGCGATTATCGCGCCCGCATACGCCTTCGCGCAGGAAACGCCCGACCGGGTGCCCCTCACCGACTGGTATGACACGGTCACCGGCAAGGTGGTGGGCTTTCAGGCGCGCTCCGTGGTGGGCGGACTCTTCCTGCCCATGCTGTACGACGGGGTGGTGGCGGAAAAATGGCGCGCCAGGGCGGCGAAATAGGAGTTGACCCATGGAAACACTGCGGGTTGGGTTCATCGGGCTGGGGGGCATCTGCCGCCAGCGGCACCTGCCGGGGCTGATGCGGATTCCGGGGGTGGATCTGGTGGCGGTGTCGAACCGGAGCCGCGCCTCCTCCGAGGCGGCGGCAAAGGAGTTCGGCTTCGCCTCGGTGCATGACGACTGGCATGAAATCATCGCGCGGGAAGACATTGACGCCGTGTTCATAGGCACATGGCCCTACATGCACCGGGAGATGTCCGTGGCGGCGCTGAAGGCGGGGAAGCATGTGTTCTGCCAGGCGCGCATGGCCATGAACCTGGGCGGGGCGCTGGAGATGCGCGCCGCGGCGCGCGCCGCCGGGCGCGTGGCGATGCTTTGTCCCGTGCCCTTCGGCCTTGGTGTGGAGAAAACCGTGGCCCGGCTGCTTGCGGAGGGGGCCGTCGGCAGTCCGCGCATCATCGCCGTGCGCAGCTTTTCCGGGGCATGGCGCGATCCGGAGGCGCCGGCAAACTGGCGCAAGGACCACCGCCTCTCCGGGCTGAACATGCAGACCCTGGGCATGTACGCCGAGGTGCTGCACCGCTGGTTCGGGCCGACGCGCGCCCTCATCGCCGAGGCGCTCACCGTGACGCCCGCGCGCCGCGACGGCGCGGGAGCGCCCCTGGACGTGCAAATCCCCGACCAGGTATCCGTCACCGCCCGCATGGACGGCGGACTCACGGCGCAGTACCTGATCAGCGGGCTCATGGCGCGGCCCTGCGAGCGGATTGAAATATTCGGCGACGCGGGCGCGCTCGACTATGACATTGACACGGAGGCGCTGTGGCGGGTTGCCCCCGACGGTGCGCGCACGGTGGTGGAAATCCCCCCGGATGAGGCGTATGACGTGAAACAGTGGCGGGTGGAGGAGGACTTCGTCAACGCCGTGCGCCATGGTGCGGAATACCATCCCGACTTTGAGGACGGCGTGCGCTACATGCGCTTTGTCCAGGCCGTGCACGACAGCGCGGCGGCGGGTGCGGTGGTGGCGCTGGACGATGACCATCCGGGGGCAAAATGATGGACGCGGGCATGCCCGGCGACAAATCGCTCATCGCCGCAACCCGGGACGCGCTGGTGGAACGGTGGCAGGTGCGCCATGGTGAGGGCGCGGACAGCGACTGGGAGGTGCTGCTGGCGGCGCTGACCGAGCGCATCCTGGACCTGCTCGTCAACAACCCCAACAAGCTCATGACCTCCCTTTACGTGCTTGACATCGCCGAGCACGTCTACCGCGCGGCAATGGGGCTGGACACCATGGAGGCGCGCGCGGCGGCGCTGGCGCGGGCCATTCTGGACCGGGAAAGCCGTAAAATCGCCTCCCGCAGAAAATACGCCAACCCCGCGCCCGAAGCGGAGTTGGAGGACAAGCGGGGGGAATAACGCCGCCCTGCCGCGGCGGGGGAAGGAGTCGGTCGGGTACCATGAAAATGGCTTGGCGGATTGCGATGTTGTGCGCCGTTGTGTCACAACCGGCCATGGCGGAAAGCATCTTCGATCTTGACAAAATCCCCTCCGGTCGGCTGCAAGTGCAGCAGAAACTGTTTCAGGAGACATTGGAGGGGTGGATGAATAACACGGTCAAGGATGAGAGGCTCAAACTCTCCAGTGATTTGAACGTGTTTTTTACGGGGGAGGACTTTGTGCGGCTTGCCAACATGGGGGCTGCGGGCGTTCCGCACATAGTGAACAGGCTGCATCAGGCCGGATTTGATGATTTTTTTCTCGGCTCCGCCCTTTCGCGCATGCTGCGGGGATCATGGGAGGACATTGCGGGGGTGGAGTGCGTGGCATGGCCTCCAAATTCCAAGGCGGATGACGGGGAGGCCGCGAAGGCCCTTGTGTTCTGGCGTAATATTTCCGCAAACGCCTCCGCAGCCTGGACTGACAGGCGCCGGGCTTTTGATGACCGGTTGAAGCGTGGCCCCATGCGGGAGGAGGACATGCCCTCCGGGCTGGCGGAACCGGACTGGTTCGCCCTGCGCTCCATGGGGATTCTTGCTGTTCCGCACATCATGCGCCGTATCGGGGATGGCACGGCCGACGTGTACGATCTTGCCCTCCTGGAAATGTGCGCGCCGCCGTGCAAAGTCGTGCAATTGAACGAAGGCTTTTTCAAAAACCGTTCGGCACCAAAGCCGGTGATGGCCCGCGGCAATGAGAAAGCGGCCCATGACACCGCATATTGGCTTTCCTGGTGGGAGGAAAACCGGCGCGACTATTGGTGGCTGGCGGACTGATCGCCGCCAGCCTTAATCCGTGGGGCGGTGTCAGGCTTGTCCGTGGTATTCCTGGATGGAGAAGAGTTGCGGCGTGTTCACGCGCATCTCGGCGATGGCGGCGACGCCCGCGCGGGCGGCGGCCAGTGTGGTCATCGTGGGCATGCCCCGTTCGAGCGCGGCGCGGCGGATGGCCTTCTCGTCCTCCTTGGCGTCGAGGCCGAGGGGCGTGTTGATGATCCAGTTAATGTCGCCGTTGATGATGCGGTCGAGCACGTTTGGCCGGCCCTCGCCCACCTTGCTCACCTCCTCCACAGGGATGCCCGCTTCGCGCAGCGCGGTGGCGGTGCCCCTGGTGGCGATGAAACGGAAGCCCAGCCCGTGCAGCCCGGAGGCCACATCGTGCATCTGTCCCTTGTCGCGGTCGTTGAGGCTGAGGAAGATGGCGCCCTTCATGGGCAGGCGGTTGCCCGCGGCGATCTGGCTCTTTGCGAAGGCCAGACCCATGGTGCGGTCCATGCCCATCACCTCGCCGGTGCTGCGCATTTCCGGCCCGAGCAGAATGTCCACGCCGGGGAACTTGAGGAAGGGCAGCACCACCTCCTTCGCGGACACGAAGGACGGGGTGGGGTCTTCGGTGAAGCCCAGTTCGCGCAGGGTTTTTCCGGCCATGACGCGCGCGGCCAGCTTGGCCAGGGGCGCGCCGATGGCCTTGCTCACGAAGGGGACGGTGCGCGACGCGCGCGGGTTCACCTCAAGGAGGTAAATGTCCTGATCGCGCACGGCGAACTGGATGTTCATGAGCCCGATCACGCCGAGCTCGCGGGCGAGGGCGCGGGTTTGCTCGCGGATGCGCCCCTCCACGCCCTCCGGCAGGTCGTAGGGCGGCAGGATGCAGGCGCTGTCGCCCGAATGGACGCCCGCCTCCTCGATGTGCTGCATGATGCCCGCCACCACGACGGTTTCCCCGTCCGAGATGGCGTCCACGTCGATTTCGATGGCCGCCTCCAAAAACTTGTCGATGAGGATGGGGTGTTCGGGTGACGCCTCCACGGCGCGGGTCATGTAGCCCGCGAGGGCGTCGCGGTCGTAGACGATTTCCATGGCACGGCCGCCGAGCACAAAGGAGGGGCGCACCACCACGGGGTAGCTGATGCGGTCGGCGATGGCCGCCGCCTCCTCAAAGGAGGTGGCGGTGGCGTTTGCGGGCTGGAGCAGGTTGAGCTTTTCCACCACCTCGCGGAACAGCTCGCGGTCCTCGGCGCGGGCAATGCTCTCGGGGGAGGTGCCGATGACGGGCGCGCCCGCCGCCTTGAGCCGCTGGGCGAGGTTGAGCGGGGTCTGGCCGCCGAACTGGACGATGACGCCCTTCGGCTTGACCCGGTCGATGATGTTCATCACGTCCTCGAAGGTCACCGGCTCGAAGAAGAGCCGGTCCGAGGTGTCGTAGTCGGTGGACACCGTCTCCGGGTTGCAGTTGACCATGATGGTCTCGAAGCCGTCGGCCTTGAGCGCGAAGGCGGCGTGGACGCAGCAGTAGTCAAACTCAATGCCCTGGCCGATGCGGTTGGGGCCGCCGCCGAGGATGACAATCGGGTCGCGCCCGCTCAGGGTCACCTCGTCCTCGCCGTCGTAGGAGGAGTAGTAGTAGGGGGTGCACGCCTCGAATTCGGAGGCGCAGGTGTCCACCAGCCGGTAGCCGGGGATGACGCCCAGGGATTTGCGCAGCGCGCGCACCTCGTCCTCCGTCTTCCCCCACAGGCAGCCGAGCTGGCGGTCCGAGAAGCCCAGCCGTTTCGCGTTGCGCATGGACTCCGCGTCCGGGGCGGCGGCGTCCCGAATCCCCGCCTCCGCGGTGATGATCTCCAGCATCTGCCGCAGGAACCACGGGTCAATCTTCGTCGCCTCGAAAAGCGCGTCCACCGTCGCGCCCAGGCGCATCGCGGAGGCAATCTGGAACAGGCGCTCGCGGTTCGGCGTGCGCATGGCGCGCAGCAGCGCGTCCAGCTCCGCCTTCGCGTCGCCGCCGTCCGTGGCCGGCTTGTCCCTGCCGTCGCAGCCCAGGCCCGCCCGGCCGGTTTCAAGGCCGCGCATCGCCTTCTGCAACGACTCCTTGAAGGTGCGGCCGATGCTCATCGTCTCGCCCACGCTCTTCATCTGCACGGTGAGCGTGTCCTTCGCGCCGGGGAATTTCTCGAAGGCGAAGCGCGGGATCTTCGTCACCACGTAGTCAATGGTGGGCTCGAAGGACGCGGGGGTCACGCGGGTGATGTCGTTGGGAATTTCGTCCAGCGAATAGCCCACGGCGAGCTTCGCGGCAATCTTCGCGATGGGGAAGCCGGTGGCCTTCGACGCCAGCGCGGAGCTGCGGGAGACGCGGGGGTTCATCTCGATGACCACCATCCGCCCGGTGTTCGGGCACACGGCGAACTGCACGTTCGATCCGCCCGTGTCCACGCCGATTTCGCGCATGATGGCCACCGCCGCGTCGCGCATCAGCTGGTATTCCTTGTCCGTCAGCGTCTGGGCCGGGGCCACGGTGATGCTGTCCCCGGTGTGCACGCCCATGGGATCGAAATTCTCAATCGAGCAGATGATGACCACGTTGTCCTTCAGGTCGCGCATCACCTCCAGTTCGAATTCCTTCCAGCCCAGCACCGACTCCTCGATGAGCACCTCGGTGACGGGGCTTGCGTCAAGTCCGTACTGGACGGCCTTTTCATATTCCTCCCTGTTGAAGGAAAGGCCCGCGCCGGTGCCGCCCAGGGTGAAGGCGGGCCGGATGACCGCCTGGTAGTTGACCTCCGCGCCGAAGGCGCGCGCCTCCTCCGCCGAGTGGACCACCAGGCTGCGCGGCACGTCGAGGCCGCAGCGGAGTATGGCGTCCTTGAACTGGCCCCGGTCCTCCGCCTTCTTGATGGGGCCGAGTTTCGCGCCGATGAGCTCCACGCCGTACTTGTGCAGCACGCCCTGCTCCGCCAGCGCCACGGCAAGGTTCAGGCCCGTCTGCCCGCCCACCGTGGGCAGCAGCGCGTCGGGGCGCTCCCGCTCGATGACGCGCTCCAGGAATTCCACCGTGAGCGGCTCGATGTAGATGCGCTCTGCCGTTTCGGGGTCGGTCATGATGGTGGCCGGGTTGCTGTTCACCAGCACCACCGTGTACCCCTCCTCGCGCAGGGCCTTGCAGGCCTGCGTGCCGGAGTAGTCAAACTCGCAGGCCTGGCCGATGACGATGGGGCCGGATCCGATGAGCATGATTTTCTTGATGTCTGTGCGTTTTGGCATGGTGTTCACCGTGCCGGGGCGGCCCCGGCGGGTTTGGGTTTCAGGCCGGGCGGGCATGCCCCCCGGCGGTTCCGGTTCAGTAGGCTATGTCCAGTATGCGCAGGGGCAGGTCGCCCGCGGGCACGGAGGCCACGGTTTCCTCGCCCACGGCGCGGCCCAAAAGGGCCCTGCCCACGGGGGACTGGACCGAAATCTTCCCGGACGCCAGATCCGCCTCCACCGGGCTCACCAGCGTGTACGTCGTCTCGCGGCTTGTCTTCAGGTTCAGCACGCGCACGTTGGCGCCCACGCGCGCGGTGCTCGTGTCTATGTCACCGGCGTCCACCACCACGGCGCGGGTGATCTTGTCCTCCAGATCGCGGATCTTCGCGTGGAGCATGGCCTGCGCCTCTTTCGCCGAATGGTACTCCGCGTTCTCGCTGAGGTCGCCGAGGCTGCGGGCGTGCTCGATGGCGGCGGCCACGACCATGCGCCGCTCGTTCATTTCGACGAGGTCGGCCTTCATCTTCGCAAGGCCCTCGGCGGACACATGAATTTTTTCCATCTTCACGGCGCTCCCAAGACGTAAAAAAAGGGCCGCCACGCTTCCGGTGGGCGGCTCTTTACCCGTTTCACGCGAACAGTATAGCAAAGGCGGCCCCGCCAAGGAAAGAAGGCCGCCCCTTCCGGTCAGCCGTCCCCTTCCCGGAAGACCCGGCGCAGCGCCTCGCAGGCGGCCTTTGGGCGGCCCTCAAAGTCGATGATGGAGTTGTTCGCCGGGCACGGAAAACAGTCGTGACCCATCCAGATGATGAACCCGCCGCACCGGGGAAAACGGCTTTTGCAGGTCTGCGCGGCGACGGCGTAGGCCTCCGCCTGGATCCGCTGGGTCAGCTCCGCGTAGGCGGGAAGGCCCTTTTCCGCATCCAGCCCGGCCAGCGCCTCCCGTACCTGGCCGCCCCACTGCGTCCACCAGGCGGCGGTGTGCGCCCAGTATTCGCCCCCAGGCGGCCAGCAGGGCATGTCCCCGGCGTATTTCAGCATCAGGTCCGCGTCCATCGCGCCGGGATAGCCCACCTCGGAGCGGAAAAGGGAGTCGTCGGGCGCCCAATAGACGCGCCAGGCGTCCAAATCCGGTGTGGTTCCCTGGCCCCATGGGCCGTGGATGTCATGGTGGATGCCCCTGCCGTAGTCCTTTTCAAGGGCGTAGTCCACCGGACCGCTGGGCGATCCGGGCAGGAAACGGCGGCCAGGATCCTCGCGCCGCACCACGGCGGCCAGCACGGCGATGCAGGGGTGTCCCGTGTCCACAGGCTTTTGGCAGGGGGGATTTTCCGGGGAAACGCCGTAATACAGCTCGTTGCCCGCGCACCACAGCAGCAGCGAGGGGTGGTGGGCGCGGCGGCGCACATAGGATTCGGCGATGCGTTCCAGTTCCGCGATGGCATCGCCGCCGTCGGGCGGCGCGTTTTCAATGCCCGAGGAGGAAAGGGGGAATTCCTGCCACACCAGAATGCCCGCCCTGTCGCAAAGGTCGTAGAAGGTCTCGCTTTCCAGCATCGCCCCGCCCCACACGCGGAACACGGTGCAGCCTGTTTCCCGGTACAGGTCAATGCGCTTGCGGTAATCCTCCTCCGTCACGTCGTGGTAGTTCACCCGCACCGGGGTCCAGTTCACCCCCTGCAGGAAGACCGGAAGGTCGTTCACCATGCAAATCCAGGGTTCCGCGCCGTCGGGCGAGCCCTCGCAGGGGCGCCATTCCACCCGGCGGAAGCCGATTTGACGCCGTTCGCGCAGGCACACGCCGCCCGCCGCGTCGCGCACCGTCACTTCGGCGGTGTACACCTTGGCCTCGCCGTGGCCGTTGGGTTGCCAGGGGACAGCGCCGGGCACTTTTACCGTCACAGAAGGATCCCCGAAAGACTCCACTGCGGCGCGTTCAACCTCGCCGTCAAGCACGCGCACGGACCACCGCGACGGGGTCTCCGCGTCGAGTTCCACCGTCACCGCGCCCGTGCCCGTCCGCGGTTCCCAGTCGGTGCTGATTTTCCGGAGCGACACCCCCGCCGACGCGCCCCCCAGCAGCTCAAAACGGCCCCACACGCCCACCGGCACAAAGCGGGGGCACCAGTCCCAGCTGTAATTGAAGCGGGGCTTGAAAAACCGGGATTTGGAGGTCCACCCATACTGGCCCTGCTCCCTCGGCGGCTCCTCAAACACCAGCGCAAGCCGGTGCTCCCTGCCGTCGCCAAGGACGTCCGTCAGATCGATACGGTGCGGCGTGAGAACCCCCTCGAAACGGGCGCGCTCAACGCAGTCCACCAGAATCCAGCCCGAATAATCCAGGCTTTCCGCCGCCAAAACCACGGTTTCACCGGGCTGAAACAGCCCCCCCGGCAGGGTGGTCTCCATCAGCCAGTGGCGGTGTTCCACCCATTCGCAGTCCCGCGACTGGGTGCCCGTGTTCCAGTCCGGAATCACCCCAGCCTCGCGGAGCGCGGCCTGCACCGTGCCCGGCGCGCGCATGGGGAAAGGGCCCACTTCGGCGCGCAAAAGCCACCCCGTTTCCATGGATTTGCCCGGTATCCACGTGAAGGGACGCCATCCCTCCAACGACCACTCCTGTTTGCTCAGGTCTATTACTGCCATGGCGCGTCATCCTCGAAAGGTTGGAATAAGAAAACCATCCGGACAAGTGTAGCAAGCGGCTGGCGCAAAGGGAAGGGATCGTGCGGGCATGCGTGTGAAAAGTGAAATTCGAAAAACAGGGCCTGCCACCACCGTTATGCCCGATGCCAGTCAGGCGTCCACGTTTGTATCGTGGTAATGCTCCCCGTCTTCCGCAAGAATCCAGTTTATGCCCCTGTATCTTTCCGTCAAACAGCAGTGGAAAGAATCGAGCTCCTCCGCGTCAAGCTTGTCAAGCGTTTTTCCAAAAACGCTGAGGTCATTGCCGATAAAGGCAAGGTGCTCACCGGATAGGTCAATGGCCGTCATATGCGCGATCATATGCTTTAAATCTTGATTTTTTACCCCGCGGTCATACTCCCGCGCCCTCCAAAGGCAGGTCCTAACCATCATCTGGTACTCGATGAGCTCGTCCTTTGCCCTCAACTCATGATCGGCGGCAATTTCCTTGAGAAATTTGGTTTGCCTGGCGATTTCAATCATGTCCTCTGTCATCTCGTCGTACCCGGGTTTGGGGCGCATTTTGAGGGCCCACGCGAGCACTGTGGCCCCCTCTATCAACCATGAAGCCGTAAGTTTCTGCCTGTCATTAAGCAGGCCGGGCTTGGCATGCAGTATTGCGGCCTCATCTTGCCGCATCACAGAGTCAAGGCCATGCAGTTTCACCCATTCGTGGAGTCGGGTCCATTCCCTGTTTCGCATTTCGGCGGTATCGAACAATTCAACATCGTATCTGTACGTTAAAGATAGTAAAATATAAAGTCGTTGCGCCACGAGCGATTCGCTTTTCATTCCGTTGCGGGTTCCTTTTGGCATTGAAGAGGGGTAAACACAAGCATGTGAACTCTTTAAGCGTGTGAAGTCTAACAATTTTAAACATGCCGGACAACTCCGCGGAATAGGTGGTCTGCAAGGTGGAGGAGTGGGGGTGTTCATGATTTGCCGGGAAAGGATGGCGGGGTGTAACCTATGGCAATGGCTAAGGTTGCGCTGACATTGGAAGACGCTTTCTTGCGGGTCACCCTGGGGGTGATGCTGCGCGCGGCGGGACATGAGACTACGGAGTGGGAGGCGGCGGAGGTGGCGATTTTTGACAGTTGCGACCAAGCGGAACGGGCGGTGGGGCGTTGCCCGGTCCTGGTGGCGGTCCCCATGTCCGGGGTGGCCAGGGCCGTGGAGGCCATGCGGAGGGGGGTGTTTGGCTATTTTTTGACCCCCCTGGTGCCGGGGGAGGTGGAAATCATGGTGTCCCGCGCGCTGGAGGCGTCCGTCGGGGCGGTTTCCGCCGCGGAGTCCCGGGAAATCCTGCCTCTGGAGGCGGTTGAAAAACGGCATATCACGGAGGTGCTGCGCCGCTGCGGGGGCAATCGCACCGAGGCGGCGCGGTTGCTGGGAATTGGGCGGAACACCCTGTGGCGCAAACTGGGCTCCGGTGAAACCGGCAAATAATTCTTGACAGGGACTGCGGCGGGTGAAAAATCAGGCCCTCCCAAAGGCCGGTTTTTCCTGAAAAAACGGGGGAAAACACCGCAGGTAAAAAGTGTTTGACATGGCCCTGTGAATTTGGTATGATTTCCGTCCGTTGTCCAAACGGATGTTTTTATTCTCTGGCCAGGCATACCTGGACAGGTATGCTGTGTGTCTGCGATATCCACACGGTTACGCTTAGGAGAGTTGTTGTGCCGACCATTAATCAGCTGGTTAGAAACTGCCGCAAGAAGGTCGTTGCGAAGACCAAATCGCCGGCGTTGAAGAGTTGCCCCCAGGCTTCGGGCACGTGCACACGCGTGTTCACGATGACGCCCAAAAAGCCGAACTCCGCGCTGCGCAAGGTCGCCCGTGTCCGCCTGAAAAACGGCATGGAAGTGACGACCTACATCCCGGGTGTCGGCCACAACCTTCAGGAGCACTCGCAGGTCATGATCCGCGGGGGCCGTGTGAAGGACCTCCCCGGCGTGCGCTACCACATGATCCGCGGCGTCCTGGACGCCCAGGGTGACGTGGGCGGCACGGCCAGTGTCAAGGACCAGGGCGGCAAGAAGGTTCACGTCGGGCGCTGGGTCAGCCGTTCCAAGTACGGCGTGAAGCGGCCCAAGAAATAACAGGGACAAAGCGTCCGGGGACGCTGCTCCCCGGTTTGGGATGAACAGGCGCGCTGGCGTCAAGGATGTGGTTGAGCGATGGCAAGACGACGGGAAATCATTAAACGGACCACGTTGCCGGACCCGAATTACAACAGCACCGTGGTGTCCAAGTTTGTGAACGCCGTGATGCTGTGCGGCAAAAAGAGCGTGGCCGAGGCCATCGTCTACGGTGCCTTCGACATCATCAAGGCGAAGGTTCCGAACGAGGATCCCCTCACCGTTTTCCTCACGGCCCTCGACAACGCCAAGCCGGTCCTCCAGGTGAAGTCGCGCCGCATCGGCGGCGCCACCTACCAGGTGCCGGTCGAAATCGCGCCGGCCACGCGCACCGCGCTGGCCTTCCGCTGGATTATCGAGTTCTCCCGCAAGCGCGGCGAAAAGACGATGCGCGAGCGCCTCGCGGGCGAATTGCTTGACTGTTACAACAAGCAGGGCGCGACGATGAAGCGCAAGGACGACACGCACCGGATGGCCGAGGCCAACAAGGCGTTTGCCCACTTCCGGTTCTAGGGCGGCGGTTCTGGTGATGAGGATGCAGCTGATTTTATTCAACGGAGAGTGAGCAACCCGAGGGTTGAGAACCCCGGGCCAAAGCCGCCTCTGTGTTCAAGTCTTGAAAGTTGAATCAGAGAGAGCGTGACGCCGGATGCCTGATGAAGCAGGCGCGGTGCCCGGCCCGGAAAGCAGGTTAAGAACATGCCCGCCGCGAAGACGGCGGATACGGGAGAGACACCGTGCCACGCACACTGCCAATGGAAAAGATGCGCAACATCGGCATCATGGCGCACATTGACGCCGGCAAGACCACCGTTACAGAACGCGTCTTGTACTACTCCGGCCGCCTGCACCGCATGGGCGAGGTCCATGACGGTGCCGCCACCATGGACTACATGGAGCAGGAGCGGGAGCGCGGTATAACCATCACCTCCGCCGCGACAGCGTGCGAGTGGAATGGTTACCACATCAACATCATCGACACACCGGGCCACATTGACTTCACGGCCGAGGTGGAGCGCAGTCTGCGCGTGCTCGATGGCGCCGTGGCCGTGTTCTGCGCCGTGGCGGGGGTGCAGCCCCAGTCTGAGACGGTTTGGCGCCAGGCCCAGCGGTACAAGGTCCCCCGGATTGCCTTCGTGAACAAGATGGACCGGGTGGGGGCCGACTTCCACCGCGCGGTCGCCACCATGGAAGCCCGCCTTGGTGCCTTCCCCATCCCCGTGCAGATGCCCGTGGGTTCGGAGGACACCTTCAGGGGCCTGGTGGATCTGGTGGATCTGCGGCTCGTCATGTGGGACTCCGACGGCACGGCCAACAAGCAGGTGATCACCCCGGTGCCTGAGGACCTTCTCGACGAGGTGATGCTGCGCAGGCATGAAATGCTGGAGCGGATCGCCGATGTCGACGACGAGTTCATGGAGCACTACCTGGGCGACGACGAGCATGTGTCGGTCGAGGCGGTCAAGGCGGGATTGCGCAGGGCCACCCTGGCGAACAAGTGCACCCCGGTTGTCGCGGGAACCGCGCTCCGGAACAAGGGCACCCGGCTGATGCTGGACGCCGTGCTGGATTATCTGCCGTCGCCGCTGGACGTCGAGGACTACCAGGGAACCCTCCCGGACGACCCCGAGCGTGTTGTGGTGCGCAAGGCGGACGACGACGAGCCCTTTTCGGCGCTGGCGTTCAAGATTCTGACCGACCCGCATGTGGGCAGACTGACCTTCGTGCGCGTGTATTCGGGATCGGTGGCGGCGGGCGACCAGGTGCTCAACGCGCGCACCGGCCGCAAGGAGCGGCTCGGGCGCCTGCTGGAGATGCACGCCGACGAGCGCACGGACCTGAAGGAACTCAGGGCCGGCGACATCGGCGCCGTGATCGGGTGCAAGGACACCACAACGGGCGACACGCTCTGCGATGCGAAGAAGCCCGTGGCGCTTATGCCGGTGACATTCCCGGATCCGGTGGTCCACATTGCGATCGAGCCGAAGACAAAGGCGGATCAGGACAAGTTGTCGCAGGCGCTGGTGAAGCTGTCCGACGAGGACCCCACCTTCCGGGTGAAGGTGAACGAGGAGACCGGGCAGACGATCATCGCCGGCATGGGCGAATTGCACTTGGAGATTATCATCGACCGGCTCCGCAGGGAGTTCAAGGTCGAGGCGAACGTCGGCAAGCCGATGGTGGCCTACAGGGAAACCATCATGGGCACGGCCGAGGCGGACAAGCGTTTTGTCCGGCAGTCGGGCGGACGCGGCCAGTACGGCCACGTCGTCCTGACAATAGGGCCGGGCGAGACGAACTCCGGCTACACATTTGAAGACAAGATCGTTGGCGGCGTGATACCGAAGGAGTATATTCCGGCGGTTGAAAAGGGCGCCAGGGAGGCCCTCCAGAGCGGCATCATCACCGGGTATCCGATGGTGGACGTGAAGGTGACCCTCACCTACGGCTCCTACCACGAGGTGGACTCCTCGGAGCTGGCCTTCCAGATCGCCGCGTCAATGGCGGTGAAGGAGGCCGCGCCCAGGGCGAAACCCGTCCTGCTGGAGCCGATGATGAAGGTTGAGGTCATCACGCCGGACGAGTTCACCGGCGAGGTGATCGGCGACTTTGACCGGCGCCGCGGCCGCCTTGAGGGCATGGATTCCGAGGCCGGAATCCAGAACATCAGGGCTTTCGTGCCGCTGTCGTCGATGTTCGGCTACGCCAACGATTTGCGTTCGCGCACCCAGGGGCGCGCCTCGTACAGCATGGAATTCGGCATGTACGAGCCGGTGCCCAGAAACGTCGCGAATGAGATTTTGGAGCATATGGGAAGCACGTTCCGCTTTTAGCGGGCTGCTTTGCGGGATTGTTTGAGTCAGCCTGGTGATGTGACCGGGCCGGCGGACCGGGGCGAAAGCGCCCTGCGGGCCGCCCGCCGGTCAAACCGTCGGCGCATAGGCGCCGGCCTGAGGAGAGTGCCGTCATGGCCAAGGAAAAGTTTGAGCGCACGAAACCGCACGTGAACGTGGGGACGATTGGTCACGTTGACCACGGCAAGACGACGCTGACGAGCGCGATCACGAAGACGCTTGCGAAGTCCGGCAAGGCGAAGGCGATGGACTTTGCGATGATCGACAAGGCGCCGGAGGAGAAGGAGCGCGGCATCACGATTTCGATTGCGCACGTGGAGTACGAGACGGACGCGCGTCACTACGCGCACGTTGACTGCCCCGGTCACGCGGACTACATCAAGAACATGATCACGGGCGCGGCGCAGATGGACGGCGCGATTCTCGTGGTGGCGGCGGACGACGGCCCGATGGCCCAGACGCGCGAGCACATTCTTCTTGCGCGGCAGGTGAACGTTCCCGCGATGGTGGTGTGGATGAACAAGGTTGACATGGTTGACGATCCCGAGCTTTTGGAGCTTGTGGAGCTTGACCTGCGCGAGCTGCTGACGAAGTACGAGTTCCCCGGCGACGAGATTCCGATCATCAAGGGTTCGGCGCTGAAGGCGATGGAGGGGGACCCGGAGCATGAGCAGAAGATATTCGACCTGATGAAGGCGGTTGACGACTACATTCCGACGCCGGTGCGCCCGCTTGACAAGGACTTCCTGATGCCGATCGAGGACGTGTTCACGATCACGGGCCGCGGCACGGTGGTGACGGGGCGCATCGAGCAGGGGAAGGTGAAGGTTGGCGAGAAGGTCGAGCTTGTGGGGATCATGCCGGAGATCAAGGAGACGACGGTGACGGGCGTCGAGATGTTCCGCAAGCTGCTTGACGACGGTCAGGCGGGCGACAACGTTGGCCTTCTGCTTCGCGGCGTGGACCGCGACATGGTTGAGCGCGGGATGGTGGTTTCGAAGCCGAAGTCGATCAAGCCGCACACGAAGTTCGAGGGCGAGGTTTACGTGCTGAAGAAGGAGGAGGGCGGCCGTCACACGCCGTTCTTCAACGGGTACCGCCCGCAGTTCTACTTCCGCACAACGGACGTGACGGGCTCCCTGAACCTGCCGGAGGGGATGGAGATGGTGATGCCGGGCGACAACGTGAAGATGTCGATCGAGCTGATCAACTCCATCGCCATGACGGAAAACCTGCGCTTCGCCATCCGCGAGGGCGGACGCACCGTCGGCGCCGGCGTCGTCACCAAGATCATCGAGTAAACAAGGTTCCGCGGCGCGGGGCCCCCTCCGGGCGCCCCGCCCCGGTTTGACAACCGGCCGCCGGACCCGCCCCCAGGAGCGCGGAACGGCCGCCAGTGTGGAGAAAAGGCATGGCCTCAAGCCATAAGATTCGCATCAAGCTGCGCGCATACGACCATCGGCTTCTCGATCAGGCGACCACGGGCATCGTGGACGCCGCGAAGAAGACGGGCGCGCAAGTGCGCGGCCCGATCCCGCTTCCCACGGCGCTTTCCAAGCTGACCGTGCTGCGCGGACCGCACATTGACAAGAAGTCGCGCGAGCAGTTCGAGAGCCGCACCCACAAGCGGCTGATTGACATCGTCGGGCCGAGCGCAAGCACCGTTGACGCGCTGATGAAACTGGTGCTTCCCGCCGGCGTTGACGTGGAAATCAAGCAGTGAGCGGGCGGAAACCCGAATGACCGATGGCCGTGGAACCCACCACGTTTAAGGACAAGACACGATGCTGAAAGGTTTGTTGGGGCGAAAACTGGGCATGACCCGGATCTTCACGGAAGAAGGGTTGTGGATAGACGTCACCCTTGTGGAGACGGGACCGTGCACGGTGGTCCAGAGAAAGACCAAGGATCACGACGGGTACGAGGCGGTGCAGGTCGGCTACGGCGAGGTTGCGGAAAAACGCTGCACCAAGCCGATGCTGGGCCATTACAAGTCCGCCGGCGTCACCCCGAGGCGTGTGCTGAAGGAGTTCCGCGTGGACGCCGCGTCCGGCCTTAAGCCCGGCGACGAAATCTCCGGGCAGGACATCTTCAAGACCGGCGACCGGGTTGACATCTGCGGCGTCTCCAAGGGCAAGGGATTCCAGGGCGTCATGAAGCGCCATGGTTTCGGCGGCGGACCGGGCGGCCACGGCTCCATGTTCCACCGCGCCCCCGGTTCCATCGGTGCCAGCGCCGATCCGTCGGAGGTTGTCAAGGGTAAGCGCCTGCCCGGCCAGATGGGCAACGTGAACGTCACGGTCCAGAACCTGCAGGTCGTGGACATCGTCCCCGAGAAAAACCTGCTGGTGGTCCGCGGCGCGGTGCCCGGCGCAAAGGGCGGCATGGTTGTTGTCAAGCACAGCGTGAAAGGAGCCAAGTAACATGGTGTCCTTGAAGGTAATCGGCATGGACGGCGCCGAACTCGGCGTTGTCGAGGCCAGCGAGCAGGTTTTCGCGGCGCCCGTGAACGAGGCGCTTGTCCACGATGTGGTGGTCGGTCTCCAGGCCAACAAGCGCCAGGGCACGCACCAGACCAAGACGCGCGGCGAGGTTTCCGGCGGCGGCATCAAGCCCTTCCGCCAGAAGGGCACCGGCCGGGCGCGCCAGGGCAGCATCCGCGAGCCGCAGATGCGCGGCGGCGGCACCATCTTCGGGCCGCACCCCCGCGACTACCGGCACGCGTTGCCCGTGCGCGTCAAGCGCCAGGCCCTGTGCTGCGTCCTGAGCGATCGCCTGCGCGGCGAGAAGCTCAGTGTCGTGCGCGGCATGAGTTTTGACGCCCCGAAGACAAAACCCTTCGCGGCCATGCTCGGCAAGGTGGCCCCCGGCGGGCGCAAGACCCTGGTGGTCACCGCCGGCTGCGACGAGAACACCCTGCTCTCCTCGCGGAACATCGAGAAGGTGACGGTCCGCACGGCGGCGGACGTGAACGCACTGGACGTGCTGCTGGCCGCCCGGGTCGTCCTGCAGGAGGAGGCCGTCGCCGTCCTCCAGGAGAGACTGTCATGAGCATGGACCCCTACAAGATCATAGACCGCCCGATTATCACGGAAGAGGCGCAGATACAGATCGCCAAGGCGAACCAGTACACCTTCCGCGTCAATCCCAGGGCGACCAAGGGTCAGATCCGCGACGCCATCGAGGCCATCTTCCGCAAGGAGGAAATCCGCGTGGTGTCCGTCAACACGATGAACTACCAGGGCAAAGTGCGCAACCGGATGGCCTCGCGCCGTCCCGGCCGCCGGGCAGCCTGGAAAAAAGCCATTGTCACGCTGCGCCCGGGTGACAAGATTGAACTTATCTAAGGAGCCGCCGAGATGCCTCTGAAGAGATTCAAGCCCTACACGCCCTCCCGCCGGGAGATGAGCGTGTCGGATTTCGCCGAGATAACGAAGACCGAGCCCGAGAAGAGCTTGGTTGTCATCAAGCGGCGCGTCAACGGCCGAAACAACCTTGGCCGGATCACCATGCGCCGGCGCGGCGGCGGCGCCCGGAAGAAATACCGGATCGTCGACTTCCGCCGCGAAAAGGACGGAATCCCCGGCAAGATTGCCGCGATCGAGTACGATCCCAACCGCTCCGCGCGCATCGCGCTGGTTCACTACGCGGACGGCGAGAAGCGCTACATCATCGCGCCGAACGGCCTCAAGATCGGCCAGGTGATCATGAGCGGAGAGAGCGTGGAGTTCGAAATCGGCAACACGCTGCCCCTCGGCAACATGCCCCTCGGCACGAACGTGCACAACGTGGAGCTGACCCCGGGCGCGGGCGGCCAGATGGCGCGCGCCGCTGGCAACGGCTGCCAGCTGCTGGCCAAGGAGGGCCGCTACGTCGCGCTGCGCCTCCCCTCCGGCGAGATGCGCCGCGTGCTGAGCGCGTGCCGTGCCACCATCGGTGTGGTCGGCAACGAGGAGCACAGCAACGTGAACCTGGGCAAGGCCGGCCGCTCGCGCTGGCTGGGACGCAGGCCCAAGGTGCGCGGCGTCGTGATGAACCCGGTTGACCACCCGCACGGCGGCGGCGAAGGCCGCACCTCCGGCGGCCGCCACCCGGTCACCCCCTGGGGCAAGTCCACCAAGGGCATGAAGACGCGCAAAAAGAACAGCAGGACCAACCAGTACATTATCCGCCGGCGCAACGGCTGACAAGTGCTGCGAAGGCAGGACGCATAAGGAGAGTTTAACGTGGCCCGCTCGCTTAAAAAAGGGTACTTCATCGAGGGTTCGCTGCTCGACAAGGTGGTCAGGCAGCAGAACACCGGCGACCGCCGGGTCATCAAGACCTGGTCGCGCCGCTCGACCATCGTCCCCGACATGGTCGGCCTCACGATTACGGTCCACAACGGCAAGACGTTCATACCGGTGTTTGTGACTGAGAACATGGTGGGCCACAAACTGGGCGAATTCGCCCCGACGCGGACCTTCAAGGGCCACGCGGGAAGCAAGTGACGGGAGAATTAAGGCATGCCAACGGCTGTAGCAAAACTTAGCAACCTGCAGGTGGCCCCGAGAAAGGTCCGCCTGGTGGCAAACATGATTCGCGGCAAGCGGGTCGCCGACGCGCGCGACATCCTCCAGTTCTGCGTGAAGGGCTCTGCCGAGCCCATCCGCAAGCTGCTGGATTCGGCCGTCGCCAACGCCGAATACGAGGCGCGGGAACGCCGCGCACGGATCATCGCCGACAACATGGTGGTGAGCTGGATCATTGTGAACGAGGGCCGGACCCTGTACAGGTACCAGTCCATGCCCCGCGGGCGCGCCGGAAAGGTCCGGCACCGCAGCAGCCATGTTGAACTGATGATTTCGGACAAGTGAGGAGAGCATCATGGGTCAGAAGGTTCACCCCTTTGGCTTCCGTCTGGGTGTCATACAGGAATGGTCGTCGCGCTGGTACGCCGGCAGGGACTATGTCGAGCTGTTGCACAAGGATTTGGAAATCCGCCGCTACCTGAAGCGCCGCCTTGACCGCGACGCCGCCGAGGGGCGGGCCGAAGTGGCAAAGATAGACGTTGAGCGCGCCGGCCGCAAGACCAAGGTCATCATCTATGCCGCGCGTCCGGGCGTGGTCATCGGCCAGAAGGGCGACCGCGTCGAGGAGCTGCGCAAGGAGCTCGAGCTGCTCACCGGCCAGGATGTCATGCTCGACATCCGCGAGGTGATGGCGCCCGATCTCAGCGCCCAGCTCGTGGCCGAGCGCCTCGCGCTCGACCTTGAAAAGCGCGTGTCCTTCCGCCGCGCCATGAAGAAGGCGATGCAGAACACCATGCGCCTCGGTGCCAAGGGCATCCGCATCCGCGTGGCCGGCCGACTGAACGGCGCCGAAATCGCGCGCTGCGAGCAGTCCCGCGAGGGTTCCGTGCCCCTGCACACCCTGCGCGCGAACGTGGATTACGGCGTGGCCACCAGCTACACCACCTACGGGACCATCGGTGTGAAGTGCTGGATCTACCTGGGCGACATCAACCCGGGCGAGCGCGTCCAGGGCGTCGGTGTCGAGCTGCGCGCCCCCGAGGGCAGGCGCGGCGACCGTGACGGCGGACGGCGCGGCGACCGCGACGGCGGACGCGGCGGACGGCCCGGCGGCGGGCGCGGGCGCTCCGGCGGCGGGCGCGGCCCCAGGACGGAGACGGCGGAATAACCGGGTTAACAGCGGCGGCGGCCCCAGGGGCGCGGCCGAAGTGGAGATGTGAAACATGTTGATGCCGAAGCGAGTGAAATACCGGAAGCAGCAGCGCGGCAGCCGGGCCGGAATGACCAAGGGCGGCGCGTCGCTGAACTTCGGCGAGTACGGCGTGAAGGCCATGGAAGACGGCTGGGTCACCGCCCGCCAGATTGAGGCCGCCCGTATCGCCATCACACGCCACCTGCGCCGCGGCGGCAAGGTGTTCATCCGGGTTTTCCCGGACAAGCCGATCACAAAGAAGCCCGCCGAAACCCGCATGGGCAAGGGCAAGGGCGCGCCCGAGGAGTGGGTGGCCGTGATCAAGCCCGGCCGCATCATGTTCGAGGTTGAGGGTGTTGGCGAGGACCTGGCCAAGGAGGCAATCCGCCTGGCCGGTTTCAAACTGCCGATTAAGACTAAATTCGTGGCCCGCACACTGTAGGCCGGACGACTTCTGGGAGATGACGACGTGAAGGCGAGAGAACTCAAGGAAATGACGGAAGAGGCGCTTCGTGAGCGCCTCAGCGACCGCAAGGCCGACATCATGACATTCCGCCTCCAGCTGGCCACCAGCGTGGTGGAAAACGTGCGCCGCGCCCGCGAGGCGCGCCGTGAAATCGCGCGTATTCTGACGATCCTCCGGGAGCGTGAACTCGCCGCGGCGAAAGGGATGAAGTAGGATGAGCGAACAGACCAACACTCCGGCCGCGGAAAAGGGCGGCGTCCGCAAGGAACGCGTGGGCGTGGTGACCAGCACCGCCATGCAGAAGACCATCACCGTCGCGGTGCAGGCCTTCAAGCCCCACCCGCTCTACAAGAAGGCCCTCAAGCGGACCAAGAAATTCAAGGCGCACGATGAAAACCAGGACTGCAATGTGGGCGATCTCGTCCGCATCCGCGAGACCCGTCCGCTCAGCCGCACAAAGCGCTGGCGCCTGGTTGAAATCGTCAAGCGCGCCGACTGACAGGGAAGGATCAGGCCATGATACAGATTTACTCCCGGCTGAACGTCGCCGACAACTCCGGCGCCCGTGAAATCCGCGTGATGCAGGTGATGGGCGGCTCCAAGCGCCGCTACGCCGCCCTCGGCGACATCATCACCGCCAACGTGCGCGACGCACTGCCCAACGCCCCCATCAAAAAGGGCGACGTGGTCAAGGCGGTGGTCGTGCGCATCCGCCGCGACACGCAGCGCCCCGACGGAACGGTCATCCGTTTCGACTCCAACGCGGCCGTCATCATCAACAACCAGAAGGAGCCCCGCGGCACGCGCATTTTCGGGCCCGTTCCGCGCGAACTGCGCGAGGGCGGCTTCCTGCGCATCCTGTCCCTGGCCCCCGAAGTGGTGTGAGGTTAAAACAATGTACATTCGGAAAAAAGACACAGTGGTGGTGATTCGCGGCGAGTACAAGGGCCGCCGGGGCCGCGTTCTCGAGGTCTACCCCTCCGAGCAGCGCATCCTGGTGGAGGGCGTGAACATCATAAAGCGCCACACCCGCGCCAACCGCCGCAACCAGTCCGGCGGCATCGTCGAGCGCGAGGCCCCCATCCACGTTTCCAACGTGATGCCGTGGTGCGAGGACGCGGGCAAGCCGTCGAAGATCCTCATGAAGAAGCTCGAGGACGGCACCCGCGTGCGCGTGTGGAAGATCACCGGAGAGACGCTCGACTGAGTGTGGGACTGAATCCGCGAAAGCGTAAAACCTGAGGAGTGGCCGCCGTGCCAGCAAGACTCAAAGAAAAATACAAAAACGAAATCGTGCAGGCGATGATGGCCGAATTCGGCTACAAAAACGTCATGCAGGTGCCCCGGATCGAGAAGGTCGTGGTCAACATGGGCGTCGGCGACGCCATCGGCGACTCCAAAATCATGGACACCGCCGCCGCCGAGCTCGCACAGATCACGGGCATGAAGCCCAGTGTGCGCCGCGCAAGGAAGTCCATCTCGAACTTCAAGCTGCGCGAGGGCGTCGCCATCGGGTGCATGGTCACCCTGCGCGGCGAGTACATGTACGACTTCATGGACCGCCTCTTCAACGTGGCCATCCCCCGCATCCGCGACTTCCGCGGCGTGTCCGCCAAGGGCTTCGACGCCTTCGGCAACTACACGCTGGGCCTGCGCGAGCAGACCATCTTCCCGGAAATCGACATCGACAAGGTCACCCGGGTGCGCGGCATGAACATCACCTTCGTCATGAAGACGAAAACGCCCGACGACCAGAGCCGGGCGCTGCTGCGGAAACTTGGAATGCCCTTCGCCGGCTGATCGGCGGAGCCACGCGGGCGCACGACGGCGCCCGGACCATAAAGGATACGACCCTTGGCTAAGACGAGCAAACTCGAAAAGAACAAGAAGATTGCCGGGCTGGTGGTGAAATACCGCAGGCAGCGCGAGGAACTCAAGGCGGCCATCAAGGACGAGAGCCTCCCCTTCGAGGAGCGCCTCCAGGCCGTGCGCAAGCTCGCGTCGCTGCCGCGCAACTCGTCCCCGGTGCGCTACCGCAACCGGTGCAAGGTCACCGGCCGTCCGCGCGGCTATCTCCGCGCCTATGGCATGTCCCGCGTGTCCCTGCGGGAACTGGCGCTGGAGGGCAAGGTCCCGGGCGTCACCAAGTCCAGTTGGTAACAGTGCGGAAAGACTGAGGAATACCAGATCATGTCGATGAACGATCCCATTGCCGACCTTTTGACCCGTGTGCGGAACGCCATCCAGGCGCGCCATGCAACCGTGGACGTGCCCGCATCGCGCCTGAAAATCGAGATTTGCCGCGTGCTGCTCGAGCAGGGGTTTGTCGGGAATTTCGAGGTGTCCGAGGAGCCCGTCCCCGGCCTCATCCGCATCACGCTCAAGTACCTCTCCGACGGCGCCCCCGTGCTCCACGGGCTGCGCCGCGTGAGCAAGCCCAGCCTGCGGGTGTACCGCGGCAGCGGCGACATCAAGCCCGTCCGGAGCGGTCTGGGCATCTCCATCATCACCACCTCCAAGGGCGTGATGACGGGCAAGAACGCCCAGCAGCAGAAACTGGGCGGCGAGATTTTGTGTGAAGTGTGGTGATTCCGTCCGGCGCCCCGCGCCGGCCAAGACCAGTGTGTGAAAGGATTCGTGCCGTGTCCCGAATTGGAAAAATGCCGGTTCCCCTGCCCAGCGGCGTGCGCTGCGAGCTTTCGGGGGCGACCCTGAAGGTCACGGGCCCGAAGGGTTCGCTCGAGGCGACCTTCTCGCCCGAAATCATCATCGCCGTGGGCGAGACCGAAATCACCGTCTCGCGCCCCAGCGACAAAATCACGCACCGCTCCCTGCACGGGCTCACCCGCGCCCTCGTCTGCAACATGGTCACGGGCGTTTCCCAGGGCTTCAAAAAGACGCTCCTCCTGGAGGGTACGGGCTACCGCGCCTCCATGCAGGGCAGGGATCTGAACCTGACCATCGGCTACAGCCATCCGGTCCAGATCACCCCCCCCGCCGGGATTGACTTCGCCGTGGACGGCACCCAGACCATTCATGTGTCGGGCATCGACCGGCAGCTGGTCGGCCAGGTGGCGGCAAACGTCCGCCGCGTGCGCGCGGTCGAGCCGTACAAGGGCAAGGGCCTCCGGTACGAGGGTGAGTTTGTCAACCGCAAGGAAAGCAAGAAGGGCGCATAATGCGGCGCGCGCCGCGCGCGGGGTCTGAACACCCCGGCGCGGACGAAGCAGGAGATGCATAAAGATGTCCAACACTCGCAAAGCTGACGTGATGAAGGCCCGGCGTTGCCGGCGCATTCGCAAAAACATGTCGGGCACACCCGAAAGGCCGCGCCTCCGCGTGACCCGTTCGGTCAGCCACATATACGCGCAGATCATCGACGACACGACGGGTTACACCCTGGCCGCGGCCTCATCGCTGGCGCTGAAGATCAAGGGCGGAAACATCGAGGCCGCCAAGGCCGTTGGAAAGGCCATCGGCGAGGCCGCCGTGGCGAAATCAATCGGAAGCGTTTGCTTCGACCGGGGCGGACGGCTGTACCACGGCCGGATCAAGGCCCTGGCGGACGCGGCGCGCGAGGCAGGTTTGCAATTCTAGCAAGGAGACAGGTCCTTTGAGCACACTTCCAGGCAGCAGGCGCGAGGAGCGCTCCGATCGCAGGATGGATCGGGAAGAGCAGAAAAACGAGTTTGTCGAGCATGTCGTCAAGATTTACCGCGTGGCCAAGGTGGTGAAGGGCGGACGCCGCTTCAGCTTCAGCGCCATGGTGGTCGTCGGCGACGGCAAGGGCCGCGTCGGCGCGGCCATGGGCAAGGCGGGCGAGGTCCCCGACGCCATCCGCAAGGCGATGGAGCGGGCCAAGAAGGACCTCATCACCGTGCCCATCGTCAACACGACCATCCCCCACGAGGTGGTGGGCCGTCTTGACGCTGCCAAGGTGCTCCTCAAGCCGGCCTCCGGCGGTACGGGTATCGTGGCCGGCGGCACCGTCCGCGCCGTCATGGAGGCGGCCGGGTATGAGAACGTGCTGACCAAGTCCCTCGGCTCCAACAGCGCCACCAACGTGGTCTGGGCCACCCTCAACGCGCTGAGCCAGCTCGCCACCGCCGAGGAGCTTGCCTCCCAGCGCGGCATGGAAACAGCCGAGATTTAAGCCCGAAGGGCGCAAGGCATTGGAATTCACCGCGCCCGTTGGAGGCGCGAAAGGACAGGATACTAGCGATGGAACTTCACAATCTCCAGCCGGCCGCCGGCGCCAAGCACAAGCGCAAGCGGGTGGGACGCGGCCACGGTTCCGGAAACGGCAAAACCGCCGGGCGCGGGCACAAGGGCCAGAAGTCCAGGTCGGGCTACTCCCGCAAGCTTGGGTTCGAAGGCGGACAGATGCCCATCAACCGGCGCCTGCCCAAGCGCGGCTTCTACCACGAGAAGCGCCACGGGTTCGCGGAGGTGAACCTCGACCTGCTCGCCGTCAAGTTTGACGACGGCGCGGTCATCACCACCGAAATGCTCCGTGAGCAGGGCATCGTCAAGATGCAGGCCGGCGGGGTGAAGCTGCTGGGCCGGGGCGACCTCGGCAAAAAGTTCACCATCAAGGTCGAGGCGGCCAGCGCGTCGGCCAGGGAAAAAGTGGCGGCGGCGGGCGGCACGCTCGAAATCGTCGAGCACGCCGAAGAAGCCGGCAAGTAACAAGCGTCCAACGGCAAGCATGCATTAAGCAAGGAGCGTTCAAGTGGCAGAGCCGATTGAAGCCTTCCGAAACGCCTTCAGGATACCGGAGCTCCGCAGCCGCATCATCTTCACCATGGTGATGCTGGTGCTGTTCCGGCTGGGCTCCTATGTGCCCATGCCCGGAGTGGACGGCGCGGCCCTCGTGCGCACGCTCGGCCAGAGCGGCGCGGGCCTGCTGGGTTTCTATGACATGTTCACGGGCGGCGCGTTCAGCCGCGCCACCGTCTTCGCCCTGGGCATCATGCCCTACATCACCGCGTCCATCATCCTCTCCCTGCTCATCCCGGTCATTCCCGCGCTGGAAAGCCTCCAGAAGTCGGGCCAGGAGGGGCAGAAGAAAATAACCGAGTACACGCGCTACGGCACCATCGTCCTCTGCATCGTCCAGTCCTTCGGCATCGCCGCCTACCTGCAGAGCATGGGCCGCGAGATTGTGCCCCAGCCGGGCGCGTTCTTCTTCCTGCTCTCCGTGATCACCCTCACCACCGGCACCGCCTTCCTCATGTGGGTGGGCGAGCAGATCAGCGAGCACGGCATCGGAAACGGTATCTCGCTCCTCATCTTCATCGGCATCGTGGCGGACCTGCCCAACGCCGTGAAGAACCTCTTCAAAATGATTTCAAACGACCAGATCAGCGTCATGGTGGCCCTCTTCATGGTGGCCATGATGTTCGCCGTGGTGGCCGGCGCGATTGTCGTCACCACCGGGCAGCGGCGTATTCCCGTGCAGTACCCCCGCCAGATCAAGGGGCGCGGCATGACCGGCGGCACCCGGACCTACCTTCCCCTGCGCGTCAACCAGGCGGGCGTCATCCCCATCATCTTCGCCAGCTCCATCCTGATGCTGCCCGGCAGCCTGGCGCAGTACGTCCGCATCCCCGCCATTGAGACGGCCATCAACTACCTTTTCAATCCCGGCGGGCTGCCCTACAACCTGATTTACGGCCTGCTTATCATCTTCTTCTCCTTCTTCTACACGGCCATCACCTTCAACCCCGTTGAAATGGCCGACAACATGAAGAAGTACGGCGGTGTCATCGTGGGCGTCCGCCCCGGAAAGGCCACCGCCGAATACCTGAACCATGTGATGACCCGGGTGACCACCAGCGGCGCAATCTTCCTGGCGGTGGTGGCCCTTCTCCCGATGGTTGTGATGCGCGTGCTCCAGGTTCCGGACTGGAACCTTGTGCACTTCTTCGGCGGCACCACGCTGCTCATCCTGGTGGGCGTCGCCCTCGACACCATCAAGCAGATCGAGCAGCACTTGGTGATGCGCCACTACGAGGGGTTCGGCTCCGCCAAGGGCGGCCGCATCCGGTCCCGCCGCTTCTAGGGCGGCCCCTGGGCGCGCGAGAACGGGTGCAACCGGACCGCGCGCCGGTGTATAATTGAATACTTGTCCGCCAACCCCGCAAAAGGGGGCTCCGCCCCCATGGATGAGGTGATGATAGCAATCCGCAGTGAGAGGGAGATTGATCTGCTCCGCAGGGCGAACGCCGTTGTCGCCGAGGTCCACGAGCTCGTGGCGGAAATGATCCGGCCCGGCGTGACCACGGCCGCGCTTGACGCGGCCGCCGAAAAGCTGATTCTGGCCCGGGGCGCCAAGCCGGCGTTCAAGGGCTACCGGGGTTATCCGGCCACCCTGTGCGTCTCCGTTGAGGACGAGGTGGTGCACGGCATCCCCGGCCCGCGCGTGCTGCGCGAGGGCCAGATAGTCAGCGTGGACGTTGGCGCGGTGTGCAAGGGCTACTACGGCGACGCGGCGGTGACCCACCCCTGCGGTGCCATAGACGAGCCGCGAAGGCGGCTCTTGGACGCCACCGACCTGTCCCTGGCAAGGGCCGTGCGCGCCGCAAAGGCGGGAAATTTCCTGCGTGATGTCGGCGTGACGGTCGAAACGACCTGCAAGGCCGCCGGGTTCAAGGTGGTGCGCGACTTCGTCGGCCACGGCATCGGTACTGAGCTCCACGAGGAGCCCCAGGTGCTGAACTTTGACAACGGCGAGCGCGGGCCGCTCCTGCGCGAGGGAATGGTCCTGGCCATCGAGCCCATGGTCAACATGGGCACGCACCGCGTGAAGGTGCTGCGCGACGGATGGACCACCGTCACGGCGGACGGCAGGCCCAGCGCCCATTTTGAGCACAGCGTGGTCGTGCGGGCGGGCGGCGGAGAGATTTTGTCCCAGGGTGCGGTGTTGCGCTGGGGATGCCGCGAGGAGTAAACTATCCGGCCCTCTTCCGGGCTGGTTGGAGCAAGGGTTACAGGCCCCCATATATGAAAGAAGAGTCAATAGAAGTTGAAGGCACCGTTGTGGAGCCCCTGCCCAACGCGATGTTTCGCGTTGAGCTGAAAAACGGCCACATGGTGCTGGCCCATATCTCCGGCAAAATGCGGATGAACTACATCCGTATTCTTCCCGGGGACACGGTCAAGGTTGAAATGTCCCCCTACGATTTGACCCGGGGACGGATCACCTACCGTCAAAAGTGACGATTTTCACCGGTACGGGGTTCCTCCGCCGAGGCGCGGGGGGGGCCTGTGCCTGACGTTGCGGCGGCCCCGTCCGCCGGACTGGCAACAAGGCCCGCGCCGAAGCGCGGCACAGACGCAGTTGGGAGACAGGTTTCATGGCACGTATCATTGGTGTGGATTTGCCCCGCGACAAGCGCATTGAGGTGGGCATCCAGTCCGTTTATGGCATTGGGCCCGCCCGCGCCCGCCGGGTTCTTGAGCAGACCGGGGTCAACCCCGACACCCGCGTCAAGGACCTTACCGACGAGCAGGTTTCCATGCTGACCACCTACATCCAGAACGAGTACAAGGTGGAGGGCGATCTGCGCCGCGAGGTGTCCGCGAACATCAAGCGCCTGATGGACATCAACAGCTACCGCGGCCAGCGGCATAAGCGCGGCCTGCCCGTGCGCGGACAGCGCACCTCCACCAACGCGCGCACCCGCAAGGGACCGCGCCGTCTCGCGGTCGTCAAGAAGAAATAACGCAGTCAGTCCATCCGCAGCGCGCGGGCGTTGGTCCGGCGCGCGCGGGAGCAATACCGGGCACTGGGTTTTCAGTGCGCAAGGAGACCAGGGATCGTGGCAAAGGAAAAGCGTAAGACAAAGGTTAAGAAGCGCAAGCTTGCGTTGAACGTGACCGCGGGCGTCGCCCACATTCAGGCCACCTTCAACAACACCATCATATCCATCACCGACCTCCAGGGGAACGTTATTTCCTGGTCGAGCGCCGGGCAGGTGGGTTTCTCCGGCTCGCGCAAAAGCACGGCCTTCGCCGCCCAGGTGGCCGCCGAGCAGGCCGGGCGCAAGGCGCTTGACATGGGCCTCCGCGAGGTGCGCGCCTATGTGAACGGCCCCGGCGCGGGGCGCGAGTCCGCCATCCGGGCCATCCAGGCCTGCGGGCTGACCGTCACGCTCATCCGCGACGTCACCGGTGTGCCGCACAACGGGTGCCGCGCGCTCAAGCGCCGGCGCGTCTGATCGGCGGTGGTCGGCTTTGCAGTCGTGCGGATCCCACTGGACACCCGGTGCCGGCCTGCCCGGTGCCATGACTGAGGCCCAAGCGTTGAAAGGCGTGAACTGAATGATTACCGAAAAATTCGAGATTCCGAAAACCGTAAAGTATGAGGGGTCTTCGGAGGACAACCATGCCCGGGTGATGGTCGAGGCCTTCGAGCGCGGCTACGGAACCACCGTCGGCAACTCGCTCCGCCGGGTGCTGCTTGCGTCGCTCGAGGGCACCGCGGTCACCGCCATCCGTTTTGAGGACATACACCACGAGTTTTCCGCGATCCCCGGCGTTTTCGAGGATGTCACCGATGTGGTGCTCAACCTGAAAAAGTGCCAGATACGCCTGAACAACCGGGAAAAAGACTCCCTCATCTTCACCTTCGTCTACAACAAGGGCGAGGGAAAAGTCACGGCCAGGGACCTCTTCGCGGGCCAGGACATCGACGTTTTCAACCCCGACCATGTGGTGTTCACCGCGACCGGCAAGAACACCAAGATCCAGATGGAAATCAAGGTGGCCCGCGGCAGGGGTTATGTCACCGCCGAGCAGCTCGAAATGGAGCACGCCCCCCTGGGCACCATCTACCTCGACGCCAGCTTCTCCCCGGTGATCAAGGTCAACTTCCAGATCGAGGACGCCCGCGTCGGCCAGATGACCGACTATGACCGCCTCATTCTGGACATCTGGACCAACGGCTCCATCACGCCCCAGCAGGCGCTCACCGAGGCCGCGGGGCTGCTCATCGACCACTTCAGCATCTTCCTGCGCGTTGGTGCCGACGACGCCGACGCCCTCGGCGAGTCCCTCGTGGAGTCGTCCGAGCTGATGCAGCTCCTGTCAAAGCCCATCTCCGAGGTGGAACTGGGCGCGCGCGCCGCAAACTGCCTGCGCCAGCACAACATCACCACCCTCGGCCAGCTCGTCGCCTGCAAGGAAAACGAGCTGCTCAAGATTCAGAACTTCGGCCGCCGTTCCCTTGAGGAGATTCAGGTCAAGCTTCAGGAGCTGGGCCTCTCCCTCGGCATGAACATCAGCGGCCTGCCCGCCCCCGAGATTACCGCCACCCCCGTGGACGCCGGGGATGAAGAGTACGAAAACGAAGAACCGGACGACGACTCCGACGACAATAACGAGGAATAACCCCCATGCGCCATAAAAAAGCTGGCCGCCGACTCGGCCGTGACATGTCCCACCGCAAAGCGACCATGAAGAGCCTGGCCGTCGCCCTCTTCCGGCATGACGCCATCTCCACGGGCGTTTTCAAGGCGAAGGAGCTCAAGCGTTTCGCGGAGCCCCTCATCACCCTGGCGAAGGTTGACACGGTTGCGAACCGCCGCCGCGCCTTTGCGGCCCTGCGCGACGACTCCGTGGTGCGCAAACTCTTCACCACCATCGGCCCCGCCTTCTCGGAGCGGCCCGGCGGCTACACGCGCATCCTCCTCCTTGGCCACCGTCAGGGTGACGGATGCCCCATGGCGCGCATCGAACTGGTCGGACTCGGCGAATACAAGCCGGAAGAGTGACCGGCGCTGAACCCAACTCCCCAGGAGCGGCGGGACCGAAACCGCCGCTCCCTTTTTTCTTGAAGAGGCCGGAAAAACATGGCGGCGGAGGGCCGCGCTGGAAAACGGAATGAACTATCCTTTCGCGTTGCAGTTGTATTCGGTCAGGGATTATTTCGAAAAGGACCCCCTGGACGCCATGCTTGGGGTGAAGCGGGCCGGTTTTGACCATGTGGAGCTCGCGGGCACCTGTGGCATGTCCCCGGAAGAATTCAAGGCACTGCTTGACCGGACGGGCCTCACGCCCGTCAGCGCCCACATGGGTTTCGCGGAGGTCTGCGCCGATCCCGCAGCCGCCGCCCGGGTGGCCCGCGTCTTTGGCGTGTCAGGCGTGGTCATCCCCTGGCTCGGCGGTGACGGCTTCGGCTCCCGCGAAGACTGGCTCGGCGCGGCCCGCGCCATGGACGCCGCCGGTGCGGCGCTCCGCGCGGAGGGTGTCACGCTCAGTTACCACAACCACGACCATGAGTTTATGGCGCTGGACGGCGGCGGCAACGCGTTTGATCTCATCTTCTCCACCGCCTCCCCGGAAAACCTCAAAGTCCAGCTGGACACCTGCTGGTCCACCGTGGGCGGCGCGGACACCCCGGCCCTGCTTGCCCGCCTTGCGGGGCGTGTTTCCACCATCCATGTGAAGGATTTCCTGCCCGGCGTCAACGGTGCCCGCCCTATGCTCACGGAAGTCGGTGCGGGCGCCATGGACTGGCCTTCCGTGCTCCCCGCCGCCCGTGCGGCGGGCGCCCAATGGTTCATCGTGGAACAAGACGCCTCGCAAACGGATTCAATGGACAGTGCGGCCGTCAACGCCGCATTCATGGCACAATGGAACAGGACGAACGGCTGAAAAGGCGAATCCTCAGAAGTGCGGCGCGCCCCCTTCCCTGGTGCGCCCTTGCCGTTGTGTTGCTGCTGGGGGCCTGCACGCCCGGCGCAACCCTGCGCGGCAAAGTCAGCGACACCTCCGGCGAGGCGCTGCCCGGAGTCGCGGTGTGCGTCGTTGGCGGCGGCGAGTCGGTCATCACCAACGCCTTGGGCGTGTATTCCCTGCCCGCCGCGCCGGGAAAGGCGCGGATTCGCTTTGAAAAGACGGGCTACGCGCCCGGCGAACTGGAGGTGGACGCGCCCGCAAGGGGCCGGGTTGAGGTGCTGGAAACCCGCCTCTGGAACCTTCCCCCCTCCGACGGGCTGTTTCTCTTCAGCGGCCACCGCTACACCGAAACCGACCACACCCGGCCCAACCAGTACAGCGTTGAAAACACCGGCCCCATGGCGGGTACCCCCGTCACCCCCAAGGTGGCGGCTCCGGCACCCTCCGGCGGCGGGGCTGATGGGGCCGCGGCGGTGCGCCTGATTGCGCACCGCCTGCCCCCCCATGACGCCCGCCTCGCCAGGCTGCGCCAGGCAAACGCCCTCCTGCCCGGCCAGATGTCCGCCGTCCCGTCAACCACCGCGGACGGATCAATGCCGCCCCCCGCCTACACCGAGCGGGTTTGGGTCGCCGACACCGGAATCCCCATAACCACCCGTTCCATAGACGAGCCCGACCGGCTCCTGATGGAAATCATCCCCGCCGAGCCCCTTTCCCCCGGAGCCTATGCCGTGCACTGGGGCGCGATGGACGGGTTGAAAAGCCTCGAACCGCGCGTGTTCATGTTTGTGGTGTCCGATCCCGGAATCCCGGAGGAGGCGCCCGGCGCGGCTCCGGCCCCCGAAGGGGCGGACGAGCCCGAAAAAAAGAAGGACGACGCGGAAAAAGAGCGCCGCCGCGAGGAGCAGCGCAGGGAAATGAACAGGGAAACCGACGAGGGCATGGGCTGACCGCCCGGCCGGAGAACGACATGAAGAACCAGTTTGCCGGAAAACTCCAGGACGGGGACCGCGTGAATGACTACTTTCTCGCCATCCGCAAGGATGTGCGCACCAAGCAGGACGGCGGAAAATTCCTCGGCATGGTTTTCAAGGACAAATCCGGCGAGATTGGCGGCATCCTCTGGAACAACGCCGTTGACACCGCAAAAACCTTCGAGCCCGGCGATGTGGTCGCCGTGCGCGGCCAGGTCGCCGCATACCAGGGCAAGCTCCAGGTGCGCGTCGAACAGGTGACACCCCTCCGCGAGGGCGAGTATGACATGGCCGAACTCGTCTACACCGCCCCCGACGCCATGGAAAACGTGCGCCGCTTCAGGGAAATGCTCGACGGCATAAAGAATCCCTGGATTCAGCAGCTCGTCGGGGCCTTCTGGGGGGAGCCCGGTTTCGAGAAACAGTTCGCCGCCGCCTGCGCCGCGAAAAAATGGCACCATGAATTCAGCGGCGGCCTGGCGCGGCACTGCTACGAAATGGGCCGCCTCGCCGAAACCGTGTGCGAACTCTTCCCCGAGGTGGACCGGGATGTGCTCCTCGCCGCCGTGTTCCTCCATGACATCGGCAAGCTCACCGAAATGACCCACGACCTCTTTGTGGAATACACCAACGAGGGCAAACTGCTCGGCCATTTGCAAATCGGCTGCGACATGGTCCGCCGGAAAATGGACGCCATCCCGGACTTTCCCGAAAAACTGCGCCTGGAACTGCTCCACTGCATCCTGTCCCACCATGGCGAACTGCAGAACGGCTCCCCCGTCACCCCGAAAACCATCGAGGCCATCGTCCTGCACCACATTGACAACCTGGACGCGCAAACCGCCGCCTTTTCAAGGATTATCCAGGAGACGAAAGGGCGCGGCCAGGAATGGTCCGAATACCTCACCCTCATTGACCGGGTCATCTGGGCGAAATGACGCGCCTCAGCCGGTGAGGTTCACAAGCGCCTGAAGGTCCGTCGCCGCCAGCCCGCGCCCGTCCACGTCCGCGTCCACCGTCCCGTTGCGCCCAAGCAGCGCGTCCACCGCAAGCCGCACATCCGCGCCGTCCGCGGCGCGGTCCCCGTTCAGGTCGCCGTCCGACAAATACACGTCCTCGCGGACCGCCGCCCCGCCCGTCACCTCCACCCCGTCCACGTGGTAGGTGACATAATCCGGGGCCGACCAGGACAAATTGTACGTTCCCGGCAGCAGGATGCGGTGGTAGTTGCCCACCACGGGGCTGCTAAACACCGGCTGGCTGTTGCTCTCCGCAAGCACCCGCGCCCGCACCGGCTCCCCGGTCACCCGGTTGAGCGCCAGCCCGCGCACGCCGTAATGCACACCCTCAAGATAGGCCAGCATCGCCTCCTCGTTCTCAATCCACAGTCCGTTCAGCGCCAGGTAATAGGGCCACTTGATTTCCGAAAGCTCCATGGTCACCTCCATGCAGCCCAGATACCGGTAGTTCCAGTCCATCATGCCGCCCGCAAGGCTGTACCATGCCGAACCGTTGGTGATGCCCTGGGAAAATTCCGTGCTGTTGCGCATCGCGGAATTGTTCATCGCGTAGCGCAGCGAAATCCACTGAAAAAGCTCCTCGTCGGGCGAATAGGCGGGCTCGCCGGTGACAATGCCCGGTTCATTATCATAGGGATAGTTGGCCACCACCGCGCCCGTGTGGAAATTGGCCGACAGCACAAACGTCTCCGAGGCGCACCACCGCATCACCGCGGCCACCTCCGGCGGACGGCCCGTGTCCCCCAGCGGCTCCCCGTCCATGATGGTGCCGGTGAAATCAATGCCGTAAACGGGAAATTCCCGGTTGAGATCCTTTGACTGGTAGTTCCGCCGCGTCTTCAGCTCCATGCCGTCCGGGTTCATCAGCGGCATGATCCACACCACGGTGTTGTCCAGCAGGCTGGTCACGCGGGCGTTGCTCCCGTACTGGGTCAGTAGTTTGGCGGTGAATTTCAGGCACATCTCGGTGCCTATCGGCTCGTCGCCGTGGATGGTGGCGATGTAGCGCACCGCCGGCTTGTCCGCCGCAATATCCGGGTTGGACGTGAGCTTGATCACCCAGAGGGGCCGCCCCTGCACCGAGGTTCCAACCTGCGACACCCGGCAAAGGTTCGGGTAGGCCGCCGCATACTGGGTGAAAAGCGCCTCAATCTCCGGGTTGGACCGGTAGTTGTTCACCAGTTTTTCCGCGCCGGGCTGGGTTTCCAGGTAACGCACCGGCCACCCATACCCCGCCAGTTCGGCGTACTCCATGCCGTCCGCGTACACCGTCGCGGTGAGCCCCCGCACGTTGGACACGTCAAAGCCGCGGTCCACCAGCGCCGCCAGCCCCTCCGCGTCCGGCGCGGTGATTTCCACCACGTACACCGGCTCGGGGGGCGGAAACAAAACCTGCGCCCCCGCCTGGGGAACCGCCCAGCACGCCAGAATCAACGCCAGTCCCAAATGTCCAGCCTTCACGCCCTGTGCTCTCCATGCTTCTTGCCGTCCCTTAAAGTATAACAGACCCGCCGCCCGGATGTTTCACGCCCCGCGTTTGCAGGATCTTCCCGCCAAAGGGTAAAATAACATTCCCTTGGATTTCATAATTAACACGAGGTCTGGTTCCACATGCACACCGCCGAACGGTTGAAAAAAATCCCCCCCTACCTGTTCATGACCCTGCGCAACAAGATTGCCGAGGCGCGCGCCCGCGGCGTGGACGTGATCAGCCTGGCCATCGGCGACCCGGTGGATCCCACGCCCGACAGCGTCATTGAGGCGCTTTACACCGCCGCCAAGGACCCCGCAAACCACCGCTACCCCACCGATGAGGAATGGGGCATGCTCGCCTTTCGCGAGGCGGTCACCCGCTGGTACGGCCGCCGCTACGCGGTGGAGCTCGATCCCAAACGGGAAATCGTCGCCCTCATCGGCTCCAAGGAGGGCTGCCACCACTTCGCCCTCGGCGTGGTCAACCCCGGCGACACCGTCCTCGTCACCGACCCCGGCTACCCCGGCTACAAGCCCAGCATCTGGTTCGCCGGCGGCGAGCCCGTGGCCGTGCCCATGCGCCGCGAAAACGGGTTCCTCCCCAAACTCTCCGAAATCCCCGCGGACGTGGCGAAAAAAGCCTCCGCCTTCTACCTGAACTATCCCAACAACCCCACCGGCGCCGTGGCCACCCGCGAATTCCTCGCCGAACTCGTCGAGTTTGCCAAGGCCTACGACATCGCCGTCTGCTACGACAACCCCTACAGCGAGGTGGTCTTCGGCGTCGAACGACTCAGTTTCCTCAACATCCCCGGCGCGAAGGACGTGGGCGTCGAGCTCAACTCCCTCTCCAAGCCCTTCAACATGACCGGCTGGCGCATCGGCATGGCCTGCGGCAACCCCGACATCGTGAAGGCAATCGCCACTGTCAAGGCCAACACCGACAGCGGCGTCTTCAACGCCGTCCAGTACGCCGGCGTCGAGGCCCTCGACAACGGCGACGCCTGCACCGCGAAAATGCTTGAAATATACGGCGCCCGCCGCGAGAAGGTGCTCGCCGCGCTCCGCGAACTCGGCTGGAACTACGACGCGCCCAAAGGCACCTTCTACCTCTGGGTGCCCGTGCCCGCGGGCTACGACTCCGCAGGCTTCTGCGACGCCATGCTCGAAAAATGCGCCGTCGTGCTCGCGCCCGGCGCGGCCTACGGCGTCAACGGCGAGGGGTTTGTCCGCTTCTCCCTCACCGTCGAGGACCACCGGCTCGACGAGGCCCTTCAGCGCATGCGCGCAAACCTTGGCGGCCTGAAATTCGACTAAAAGGGGGAACCCTCTTCCGGAACCGTCCGGACGGAGCAGCACACCATGAGCGATGTTGAACTGAACATACCCATCGGGCAGATACGCATGATTCCCGGCGGCACCTCCAAGCACGACGCCCTCACCATGATGATTGACGCCGTCTCCGCCAACCCCGCCGTCCTAGACCGCGACGCCTTCCGCCGCGCCGTCTTCGAGCGCGAGGCCGTCATGAGCACCGGCATCGGCAACGGCGTCGCCGTGCCCCATGTGCGCATCGCCGAGGTCTCCGTCCCAACCATCGGCTTTGGCGTCGCCCCCGACGGTATCGACTTCCAGGCACTCGACAACAGGCCCGTCTATGTCGTCGTCCTCTTCGCCACCCCCCTCGGCGCCGAAAAGGCCTACCTCAGCCTCATGGCCAAAACCATGCTCATCCTGCGCAACCGCAACCTCTTCGCCTCCCTCATCTCCTGCGAAACCCCCCAGCAGGTCCACGCCGTCCTCAACCGCTGACATCCCGCCCCCCCCCGGTACGGCCTCTTAAAGTCCCCCGTTGAAGGTGGATTTAGGGGGAATTTATGCTTCTTGTCCCCTTCGTCCATCCCGTCCATATCGTCCATCGGGTTCGCTCTTAAGCCCCCGGGATGAAAGGATGATCTAAGGGGATGTTGCGTTCTTCCCGCAGCCTCGCCCCTTACCGCTTGTCCCGGTCCTTCTCCTTTGCGCTGTCGCGCGAGGGCACGTCGGGCGGGGTGGCGTTGCGGCCGAAGAGACCGAGGAATACGCAGGTGGAAAACACCTGGATGCCGGTCATGGCAAGGGTGCCGCTGAGGAATGCGGCGCGCAGCGACGCCGTGACTGACGCCGGCTCCGCGGCGTCAAGGCGCAGCAGGGACCAGCCCAGTCCCGCCAGTCCCGCCAGCAGGACCGCCGTGCTGAGCAGCAGCCCGTTTTCAAGCATGATCAGGCGGCGCACCACCTCGGAGAAACGGCCCAGAAAACCGTGCTCGTGCCAGCGCGGATGGGCGATGCGATCCTGCGAGGTGAGGCCGAGCAGCAGCGTCTGCACGCCCACCTGCGCCATGAGCACCCCCGCAAGGGCCGCCGCCGCATAGGTGGCCGGGGGCAGACGGTCCGCCGCCAGCCACACCAGCGCCAGCCCCGTCAGGATGGACACCATCCCCGGCCCGAAAAACAGCCAGAGCGGCGCGTAGTGCAGCATGAGCTGCAAATGCCGCCACCCGTCCCGGAAGGAGCGCAGGTGCGGCTCGCGGCCCCGCTGGTCGCGGTGGAAATGGATGGGCACCTCCGCGATGCGCAGCTTGTGGTGCGTGGCCTGGATGATCATCTCCGAGGCGAATTCCATGCCCTCGGTGCACAGCGACATGCGGTCCAGCGCCTCCCGGGTGATCCCGCGCAGGCCGCAGTTGATGTCGGTTATCTTTGCGCGGAACAGCAGCCGCGCCATGATTGTGAGGGCGGGCGTGCCGAAATAGCGGTGGTGCGTGGGCATCGCGCCGGGGTCTATTTTCCCGCGCATCCGCGAGCCCATCACCATGTCCGCGCCGCCGCGCAGCGCCGCCGCCACCTCCGGCACATAGGCCGGGTCGTAGGAAAGGTCCGCGTCCATGAACACCAGGAAGGGCGCCCGCGCCGCGGCAAGCCCCGCGCGCAGGGCGCATCCGTAGCCGCGGCCCCGCACCGGCACCACCCGCGCGCCGCATTCCTCCGCGATGGCGGCGGACCGGTCCGTGGATCCGTTGTCCGCCACGACGATTTCCCCCGCCAGCCCCGTGCCGTCCAGCGCGGCCCGCGCCCGCCGCACGCATTCGGCGAGGGTCTTCTCCTCGTTCAGGCAGGGGAAGACCACGCTCACCTCGGGCGCGCCGGGTTCCGTTCCATAATGTTCACCGGTTTCCATGGCTGGTATTATATCCACCGCAGGAAGTTCGCCGCCTGCGCCCACTGGCGGGGATGGGCCGCCAGTTCCAGCGCCTGCCGCATCACAAAAGCCGGCCGCAGGTAAAACCTGCGGAACAGGCGCGTTCGGAAATAGTCCACCTGCTCCGGGCTGATGGTGCCCGTGTTCATGATCGAGGGGCCGCCAAAGTCGTACTTGGCCCAGGGCACGGGCAGTATCCAGCCGTTCTTCCAGGCCGTCTCGCCCAGCTCCGTCTTGGGATAGGGCACCGCCGCGTAGGCCTGCACATAGTCCAGGCCCAGTTCCAGCGCGAAGCGCACCGTGGCCTCCGCCGTTTCCGGCGTCTCGCCCGGCAGCCCGAAAATGAAATGGCCCATGCTGCGCAGCCCCGCCTCCCGGCACAGCCGCACCGCCCGCCGCATGTCCTCCACGGTCTCGCCCTTGCGCGCCCCGTTCAAAATGTCCTGGCAGCCTGTTTCAATGCCGAGCCCCAGCAGGAAGCAGCCCGACCGTTTCATCAGCGCCAGCATCTCCGGCTCCACCTGGTCGGCGCGGGTGGTGGCCGCCCAGGAATTCTTCCAGCCCCGCTCCAGGAACGCCTCGCACAGGGAAAGGGCGAAGGGCTTGTCATGGGCGAAAATCTCCTCCCAGAACAGAAATTCGCGCAGCCCCTGATCGCGCATGCATCCTTCCATCTCGGCGAGGACATACTCCAGCGAGTGCCGCCGCAGCCGCCGCCCGTGGTAGGCCGGGGCGATGCAGAAGGTGCAGCCGCCCGGACAGCCCCGCGCCATGTTGATCAGCGTGAAGGGCCGCCCGTTGTTCGGCAGGCGGTATGCCCCGGTCCGCAGCAGATCCCGCGCGGGGAAGGGGAGGGAGTCCAGGTCGCGCAGCAGCGGGCGTGGCGGCCCCGCAACCACGGAACCGTCTTCCCGGCGCAGCAGCCCCGGTGTTCCCTCCAGCGTTTCACCCTGCCCCATCCGTCCCAGCACCTCGTCAAAGGTCTCCTCGGGCTCCCCCTGGATGGCGCAGTCAAAGTCCGGAAAGGCCAGCAGTGATTCCTCGTCCAGCAGGGTGAAAAACTGGCCGATGCCCAGCACCACCGCCCCCGGAACCGCCGCCTTGACCGCGCGGGCAAATGCGGCATCCCCTTCAATGGACGGGAACCCGGTGTTCACCACCACCAAATCAGGCTTAAACCGGGACACCCGGCCGGTGAAAGACTCCAGGGTCGCGCCCCGCTCCACGTTTCCGTCGATGAGTTCCACCGCCGCGCCGCGCCGCCGCGCCAGCGCCGCCAGCCCGGCCAGCGTCAGCGGCGGCCAAACCGACGCCCACGAGGCCACGCTCTGCATGCACCGGCCCTCGCGGATAAAGCGCTGTCCCCGCACCGGGGGGGGATTCACAAGTGAAATTTTCATGGACAAGGGCTTTTTCCCAAAAATACGGCCATTCTTCATCATGCTCACAAAACACTCTAACACCCGACCGGCATGCTGTCAATTCAACGGCGCGAAAAACACCGCGCGGGGCTTCCCTTCCGGCATTGAAAAAAAACCATCGGGGCGATATGATGGGGGTGTGGCGGACGGGGGTGTCCGGCCCGGTTCAAACGGAGGCGCTATGAACAACGAAGCGATGGAAAGACGGCGGTATCCCCGCAGCCGGCGCAGTGTCCGGGTGGTTCATGACGAGTCCGGCCCCGGCCTGCTCAACCATGTGGACAACATCAGCGCGGCGGGCGTGCTCTGCCACACGGTGAAGCCCGTGCCGCTCATGACAAAAATCGCCATGATTTTCGAGCTCCCCAAGCCCGCGCCAAAGCGTGTCGCCGCCGAGGGGGTTGTGGTCCGCTGCGACCCGGACGAGCTGGGCGACGACAAATTCCGGGTGGCCATCCTGTTCACCCATGTCAGCCCCGATGACGAGGAGGCCATCCACCAGTTTGTGAAGGCCGATCTCGAGGAGGAGTAGGCGGAAAGTGAAAAAGCCGCCGCCCTGTCGCGGGGCGGCGGCTTTTTGTGCTTTGGGTCAGGGCGCGGTGATGTTCAGGAGCTGTTTCTGGCCGCCCCGGATGATCTCCACCTGGAAATTCTTCACCCCCTTGAACTGCGGGGCCACCTGCATGATCTGGGCCTCGCTCTCAATCTGGATGCCGTTCACCTTCGAAATGATGTCGCCGTCCTGCAGGCCCGCCTGCGAGGCGTAGGGAATCTGGCTGATGTTGCTCGCCGTCAGGCCCAGCGGCTTGCCGGAGGCGTCCTTCTCGATGCGCGGTATGTGCTTGAAGATCAGCGACTCCGGGGTCACGCCCTCGGGTATCTTCACGTCCGCGGGGATGGTGAAGTTGTTCGTGTACACCTGGTCGCCTTTGGCGGAGATGGACTTGGGCTCCTCCTTTTTCTCCTCCTTCGCGGGCTCCGCCGGGGTGGATTCGCCCGCCGGGACAACCCGGTAGGAGAACTGCTCGCCGCCGTTGCTGCGCCGGTAATCCCAGGGTGCCAGCGGCGCCGCGTCCGTCCAGATGCCCTTCCCCGCGCCGATGGCCTGGGCGTTGAGCCGTTTCATTTCCCGGTCGTCCGGCGCGTTCTGCCGGTCCCACCAGGCTAGGCCCGCGTCCAGCAGCGTGTTCGCCACGTTGATTTCCCCGGCGGTCACCACCACCACGGGGATGCCGAGATTGTCCCGTGTGAGCACGTCCACCCTCACGTTCACGCCGGTCACCGCCTGCATCGCCGCCTTCTTCGCCTCCTCCGCCTGGGGCTGCCCCGTCTCCGGGCAGTCCACCCCGTACAGGCGCACGTCCACCGGCGTGTCACCCTTGCTCACGGTGAAGCGGTCCGCCGACTGCATCATGGTCACCGCGCCGGTCCAGGACTCCTGCTGCGGTGTCGCGGGGGGGGCCGCCTCCGCGTCCGCCGCCGGGGCGGCCTTTTCACTGTCGGGCGCGGCACTCATTTCCTGCGCCGGGCAGGACAGCGCCAGAAGCATCAACACGGCGAAAAAAGCAATGCGCTTCATGGGATTTCTCCAGCAGGACCGGGGTTAATCTCCGGCGCCTGTTGGTGATTATACTCCGCCGCGGCCAAAACGCGAAACGCCCCGCGCCTCATTCTTCCGTGCGGCAGGGAACCAGTGTGACCGGCCCCGCCAGCCCCGACGGTGCCACCGGCCAGGCCGAGGCGTCAAAGGGCTTGTAGTCAATGTTGACGAAGTAGAAGTTCCGCCATTTCACGCCCGCCCGGTCCATCGCCGCGATCCGGTTGGCCATCAGGTTTGACACCTCCGCCTCGATCACGTTCCCGCCGGGCTTCAGCAGCCCGGTCACGCGCAGCCGCTGGTGTTCGTGCCAGCGCACCCCCGCCTCAGTCCCGTTGATCCGCACCCTGGCGCTCTCGCGCACCTCCCCAAGGTCGATCAGCCATTCCGTTCCCGCAGGGCTTTCGGGGAGCACGAACCGGGCGGTGTAACGGGCGGTGCCCGAAAAGGCGTCCGTGTCCGGTGTGCCGCGTCCGGTCCAGCACGCGGCCTCGGCGCTCTCATACCCCTCAGGAATCACCGGGCCGCCCTCAAGGAATTCCACCCGCCAGGGCCCCCCGACGCGCACCGGCTCCCCTTCGGGTGCCAGGTATTTCCAGGCCGCCGTTTTCACCGCCTCGCCGGTGAGCCGGACGATGCACGCGGTGTTTTGGGCGATTTGCAGGCGCACCCCCGTGCGGCCCTCCGCGCCGGGGCGCGTCCGCGCCATGCCCCGTTCCCCCGAAAGGGGCTCGAAAATGTAAACCGCCTTTGCGGGCGCGGCAAATTCCGCCCAGCCGTCAAAATCCGCGCCGCTCCGGTTCACCAGGAAATAATCCCGCCCGAAATCCGTCTCCCGCCGCACAAAGCGGAGCCCCTGCTCCCCAAGCGTCTCCCGCCGCACCCCCGCCTCTTCCAGGCCCGCCGCCACGGTGTCCGGCTCAAAAAGAGTCTTCCCGGCCGCGTTTCGGAGTTTTTTCGCCGCCGCCTGCAGCAGCGCGCGCCGCTCCCCCAGCCGGTCCAGCCCCGGCGCGTCCCGGTCCGTGCCGCCCATAAACACCACCTTGCGGCCCGATTCCGCCAGCGCGGCCAGCCGCTCCATCGTGGTGTGGGGCATGAAGCGGCACGGCGGCACCACAATCACGGCGTTCGCGCGCGGGTTCTCCAGTTGTTTGTCGGAAATGTAGTCAAAGTCATACCCCTGTTCCTGCAGCGCCTTTGCCGTCTCGTGAAAAGGCGCCAGCCGGGTGTGCAGCCAGTCCTGCGTCTTGTGCACCGACAGGCAGAACAGCGGGGCCTCGCCGGGTTTGCCGCCGCTGTGCCACAGGTCGTAAACCGGCCAGTACAGCAGCACGTCGGCGGCGGGCGCGCCGCCCTGCAGGATGGACTGGCACCGCGTGATGTAGGCGTTCAGCGCGGGGAAGTCCCGGTGAAAGGTGTTGGTCGGGCCGAAATGCGTGGAGGCGTAAAAAAGCAGGCCGGGCCAGTGTGCGTCAGCGGGGGAGTAGGCCGTGCCGTGGTAGAAAATGTGGTTGACGCCGCCCAGAAAGAAATCGTCCACCGCGGGCTTCACCGCGGCCAGCGTTTCCTGGAAGTGCTCGCGCAGCCAGGTGCAGGATTCCGAGGACACCAGCCGCAGGCCCGCGTTGTGGGCGGCGGAGGAGGCGAACTTCGTCATCAGCAGTTCCGCGCCCTCCGGGCCGAAACCCTCCGTTTCCGGCGTGTCCGCCGCCGCGTAAAGGTCCAGCAGGTTGCCGGGCGATCCGTGCGCCTCAGAGCGCGTCCCCGCGCCCCGGCCGCGGCACCATTCCACCCAGGGCCGCGTGAACCCCTCCAGCAGCAGGTCGCCCACGGTCTCGTTGTAGTCCGACTGCACCCGCGCCGCCCTGTCCGGGTCGCCGTGGCCCAGCAGCGCGTCGAGGTGCCCCCGCAGGTCGTAGCCGCGCCGCTGGAGGAACGCCGCCGGGAATTCCGCCGTCCAGTTCGCGTTGTACACCTCGTAGGAGTCCAGGTAGAAACAGCGCGGCCCCGCGCCCCGGTGGCCGTCAAAGGCCCTTGTGAAGGGTTCCAGGTAGGCGTCCAGCGCCTTCCGCGAAAAGTGGTCCAGCACGTTGCCCTCGCCGCCCGGTGCGGCACGCTTCACCTGCTGGCGCGTCCACCCCCTGAACACCGCCACCACGCGCCAGTCCCCCGCGTCGGGCGTCCACCGGAGAACGTTGTCCGGACCCACCTTAGCCGCCAGGTCCTGCGCCGTTCCCTCCGGGCCGAAGGCCATGACCGTCTCCAGGCGCGCCTCCGGCTGGTCCAGGCAGATCAGCGCCGCCTCCAGCCCCTGCCCCGCCTCCGCCTCCAGCGTCAGAAAAAAGGCGCGCGACGCCGCCTCCGCCTCGCCCACCCAGGGGCCGCCGTAGGGCCAGCCGGTCCCAAGGGTCATGTCCACGCCCATGCCGTTCTTTTCCGCCTCGTCCGCCGCCGCGCCAAGCATCTCCATCCACTGCGGGCTGATAAAGGGGATGTTCCGGTCCTCATGCCCCTCCGCGCCATAGATCGGGATGATGTGCACCCCGCCCAGGCCCGCCTCCTTGTACTGGGCGAAATGCCGCGCCAGCTCCTCCCGCGTGACCGCGCTGCCCATCCACCACCAGTAAGTCCAGGGTTTGCTCTCCCGCGTCACTTCCGGCCACTCATGGGCCGGTGCGGCGGCGGACTGGCCTGTTGCGGCGCACAGGGAGGCAATGAGTATCGGGGCAAAAAGAAGGCGTTTCATGGCGGCGGTCTCCTTGTGCGGAGTATGCCAGAAATCACCGTTGGGTCAAAACGCAAAAAACCACCGGTGTGTGGCATGCCAGGGGCCATCCTACCGGCCTGTATGAATGGCAGGCCGCCGAATCCCGCCATAATCGCGCACCGCCGCCGTGGCGGGCCTGAAAAAGTGGAGTTTTTGTGAGAAATATGTGATAATCCGGCCTGCAAGGGATGTATTTTTGACCTGTTGTCATCTTCGGCACGGTCCTTGCCTATTACACCGCATAGACCGTGCTGGCATGCGTCCCGAGCAGGATTCGTCAAGGCGGTCCGAGGAGCGCGCCGGATTAATGTGGCCGGCGGGTGTGAACAAAAAGCGGATAGGATATCCAAAACGAAGGAGGTATGAAGATGTTGATAGTCAGTTTCCTGCAGGCGCTGTTTGACAATGTGTTCGCCTACATTTTCGCAACCTTGGCGGGCGCCTTTGGCGGCCTGCTGGACGGTCTTTTCGGCGTTGAGCGCGGCTAGACCCGCCCATGGGCTTGGCGCCCGCAGTGCCGGGACGCCATGGATTGACAGGATTCAAACCGGGGTGTGACACCCGGACAGAAAGGAAGAAAGCATGTTCTCCGCAAACGGTTTTTTGGCAGTGCTTGTGGACACAATCGTTGACTTTATCATCGGCCTGGTTGGCGGCGCCGTGACGGGTTTCTTCAGCGACCTGTTCTTCGGCGGCGGCGGCGATCCCCTCCTCGGGTAGGCGTCCTGTTACGCGATCAAGACGCCCGCCCGGTTCCCGATGGGGCCGGGCGGGCGCTTTTTTTTCTTGTATTGCCGGGGCGGCGGATCTACACTTTTCCCATGTGTGTTCGCACCGGCAATCCACGAAAGGAAGAAGGTCATGGGTGAATTTTCAAGGCGGGAGTTTGTGCGCAACGCCGCGATGGGCGCAACGGCGGGCGTGGTGATGGTCGGCACGTCAAAGACGTCCTGGGCGGGCGCCAACGACAGGGTGCGGGTCGCCCAGATTGGCATCCGCGGCCGCGGCAAGGACCACATGGGCGGGATGCTCGGCCAGAAGGGCGTGGAATACACCACCCTCTGCGACATTGACGAAAGTCTCTTCGCCCCGCGCATCAAGGAATTTTTTGAGAAGCGCGGCCTGCCCAAGCCGAAGACCGAGAAGGACATGCGCGTGGTTTTCGGGGACAAGGACGTGGACGCGGTGATGATTGCCACGCCGAACCACTGGCACTCCCTGGCCGCCATCTGGGCGCTCCAGGCGGGCAAGCACGTCTACGTCGAGAAGCCCTGCTCGCACAACCTCTTCGAGGGCGCGAAACTGGTCGAGGCCGCGCAGAAATACGGCAGGGTGGTGCAGCACGGCTCGCAGATCCGCAGCAACCCCTCCATGCAGGAGGCCATCCGCCTGCTGAACGAGGGCGTCATCGGCGAGGTCTACATGGCGCGCGGCCTCTGCTACCGCTGGCGCGGCGACATCGGCAAAAAGCAGGACGCCCCCGTTCCCGAGGGCGTGGACTACAACCTCTGGCTCGGCCCCGCGCCGGAGCGGCCCTTCAACGAGAACCGCTTCCACTACAACTGGCACTACATGTGGGACTACGGCAACGGCGACATCGGCAACCAGGGCGTGCACCAGATGGACGTGGCGCGCTGGGGTCTCGGCGTCGGGCTGCCCACCCGCGTCACCTCCATGGGCAACATGTGCATCTTCGACGACGACAAGGAGGTGCCCAATGTGATCACCACGGCCTTTGACTTCCCGAACGCCGGCAAAAAGGGCAAGATGCTCGTCTTCGACACGCGCCCCTGGAGCACCAACGACGAGAAGGGCGCCAAGGTCGGCGTGATTTTCTACGGCAGCGGGGGCTACATGGTCATAGACTCCTACAGCCACTACAAGGTGTATCTGTGCAAGGGCGAGGGGCAGAAGGAAACCCCCGGACCCGAGGGAGACAACGAGGGCGACCACTACGCCAACTTCGTGGAGGCCGTCCGGGCCAACGATCCGTCGAAGGTCAACGCGCCCATCCGCGAGGGGCACCTCTCCTCCGCCCTCTGCCACCTCGGCCTCATCTCCGCGAAGCTGGACAGGTCCCTGGAATTCGATCCCGTGAAGGCGGACTTTGTGAACGACGCCGAGGCGAGCGCCCTCCTCACCCGCAAATACCGCGATCCCTTCGTCGTGCCCGAAACCGTCTAGTCCTTCCCCCGAAACTTCCACCGGGACGTTTGCCCACGGGCCGGCGTCCCGGTCCTCATTTTTCTGCGGTGCGTTCCGGAATTCTCACACGGAGGCACAGGGGCACGGAGGGGGACAATATGGAAACCGTTCCGGTCTCTAGATGGTGGTTGCTTGTTTCCTCACACGCAGAATGAAATTCTTTGTGCCTCCGCGCCTCCGTGTGAGATATTCATAATGATGATTTTCAAAGAGCCGCAGAGGGAAACAGATTATGACTGAAAACGAAATCGGCGGGATTGTCATTGACTGCGCGATGGCGTTGCACATGGAAACAGGCCCCGGTCTGCTGGAGTCGGTTTATGAGGTTGTGCTGGCCCATGATCTTCAGGCGCGCGGCCTTCGTGTGGAGCGTCAGGTGCCGGTCCCTGTCACAGTGAGGGGGGTAAGATTTGACGAGGGATTTCGCGCCGACATCATCATCGAGAAGAAAGTGCTGTTGGAGCTGAAATCTGTGGAAAGGACATCGAAGGCCCACCAAAAGCAGGTGCTGACCTATTTGCGCCTTACGGGATTAAAGCTCGGTTATCTTCTGAACTTCGGGGAGGAGAGGATGCGCGACGGAATCCACCGTGTGATCAATGGTGTGCTGGATTAAGCCCTTCAGATTCTCACACGGAGGCACAGGGGCACGGAGGGGGACAATATGGACGGTTGTCTTTCCGAATTCATAATGAAAAATTCTTTGTGCCTCCGTGCCTCCGTGTGAGAATTCCCCCCCATATACTTTGCAAAGGAAAAGACAGTACGGGGTGGGGTGGGCGGAATTATTTGCCCCGGAGCCGCTCCTCCATGAAGCGCAGCGCCGCCAGGCCGAAGACGATGATCAGCCCCTCCGCCAGCAGCAGGATCAGGCGGTGCGCCGGGGGCACGATGTCCATCACAAAGGCGACCAGCGCCATGCACACCGACAGGTAATACAGCGCCAGCACCGCGCCCCGGTGGCCCAGCCCCAGCGCGAGCAGCCGGTGGTGCAGGTGCTCCCGGTCGGGCTTGAAAAAGCCCCCGCCCCGCGCCCGCCGCAGCCGCCGCAGAAAGCTCAGGCCCGTGTCCACCACGGGCACGGCCATCGCGGCCATGGGCACGATCAGCGCGATCACCGCCGCTCCCTTCTGCTGTCCCGCCAGCGACGCCGCCGCCAGCACAAAGCCCAGCAGCAACGCGCCCGCGTCGCCCATGAACACCGACGCCGGGTGAAAATTGAAGCACAGGAACGCCGCCGCCGCCCCCATCAGGCAGGCCATGAGCATGCACACCAGCGGATCGAAATTTTTCAGGCCCGTGGCGAAGAGTGTCGCCGCGCAGATGAACACCAGCCCGCCCGCCAGCCCGTCCAGCCCGTCGGAAAAGTTCACCGCGTTCATCACCCCCGCAATCCACACCGCCGCCACCACCGGGCCAATCCAGTGGGCCGGCACCATCCCCGCGAAGGGCTGCGCGCCGGGCAGTCCGCGCATGCCCCAGAAGAAAAAAGCCAGCCCCAGCGCCAGCTCCACCGCCAGCTTGGCCGCGCTGGGCAAATCGAAGATGTCATCCAGCAGCCCCAGCACAAGCACCGCCCCGCCCAGCACGGCCAGCGGCCAGAACAGCGGCGAGTCGGCGATGCCCGGCGCCATCAGCCGGGTCAGGGCCAGCGCCGCCAGCAGGGACGCGTAAAAGGGGATGCCGCCCAGATAAGGGACGCTTCTTTGGTGTATCTTGCGCGCGCCGTCGGGCTTGTCCACCACGCCCAGCCGCAGGGCGAGCCGCGCGCACAGCGGCGTCAGCGCCAGCCCCAGCGCCAAAGACACCCCGGCCACGGCGGCGTACAATGTCCAGGGATGGGTATGCATGGCGGCGGCTCCTGTCGGCGGCGCGTCGCGCCCGCCGCAGCTATCCTATCCCACCCGCGCCGGACAGTCAAAAGAAACCACGCAAAGGCCGCCGACCCGGCCCGCCATGGTTGTGGATGTCATGCTGTGGCCGTCACCTGCCGGGTTATTGTAGGGGCGTTCTCCGACGTGGTCATGGATGTCATGCTGTGGCCTTCCCCTGCCGGGTTCTTTGTGGGGCGTTCTCCGCCGTGGTCATGGATGTCATGCTGTGGCCTTCCCCTGCCGGGTTCTTTGTGGGGCGTTCTCCGCCGTGGTCATGGATGTCATGCTGTGGCCTTCCCCTGCCGGGTTCTTTGTGGGGCGTTCTCCGCCGTGGTCATGGATGTCATGCTGTGGCCTTCCCCTGCCGGGTTCTTTGTGGGGCGTTCTCCGCCGTGGTCATGGATGTCATGCTGTGGCCTTCCCCTGCCGGGTTTATTGTAGGGGCGGACCCCCGTGTCCGCCCGCCCCCAAACCCCGCCCACCACACCGTAACACACGGCCTCTTAAGTCCCCCTTCCGAAGGGGGATTTAGGGGGATGTTCGCCCCGGCCCGCCTCCCCCTGGGTACGCCAATCTCCCGATTGGCCCGTCCGGAAAAGAGCCGTTCGGGAGAACGGCGTGCCCAGGGGGGAACCTCCCCCCGCTGCAAAAAAAAAACGGGCGGCGTCCCGCGCAGAACGCCGCCCAATCAGTTGTCAGTCCGTCACAGGCCCGACGCGGCCAGCGCGAAGGACTTCGTCACCGGCGCGCGCGTGTCCGGGTACTTCAGGAACTCCACATGGCCGTCCATGTAAAGCACGTTCGCGCCGCCCGGCACATGGTTGAACCGCGTCACCTCCGTGGACAGGTAGTCCCCGTAGATGAAAATCTCGCTCTGCGCCTGGGCCGACGCCGCCGGGTTGTTGATGTCCGTGATCAGGAAACGCTCGATGCCCTCGCGCAGGCGGTACAGCGTGGTCCCGTGGCCCGTGCCCCAGGGCTGGCCTCCGCTGTCCACAACGCCCTCCGTGTCGTTGTCAAAGGCCTCTATCGAACCGCGCTGGTTCTGCGGCATCTTGCCGAAATTCGGCGCCGTCATCAGCACCTTCAGCCAGTGGTACACAAACTGCTTCGGCACCAGCGGATCCGCGGGCACCACAAGGTCCGGCTTCAACATCTGCAGCAGCGTCAGAATCCCCGACGCGTTCGCGTCCTCGATGTTTTCCGGACGCTCGTCGCAGAGGTCGTACACAAACCCGAAGTACACATACGAAAACGACGCGTACCACCAGTTGTTGTAGGTCTGGTCGCCGTCCTGGCCCCGGAAGCCCAGCACCGACTCGCCGCCCACCTCGCCGTCATAATACAGGTCCTCCACCTTGTGGGTGGCGCTCGACGGGCACAGGTACACCTTCGGATCGCTGATGTACTCCGGGTACATCGCCGGCGCCAGCGGCATCAGCAGCACCCCCATGCAGGCGTCACCATCGGTGCAGTAGGGCTGGTGCTGCACTGGAGGAAACCGCCCGCCCTGCGACTCCCCCGCGTACATCTTCAGCGACAGCCCCATCTGCTTCAGGTTGTTCTGGCAGCTCGAACGCCGCGCCGCCTCGCGCGCCCGCGCCAGCGCCGGCAGCAGTATCGCCGCCAGAATGCCGATGATGGCTATCACCACCAGCAGCTCAATCAGTGTGAATCCCGCGCGTTTTCGAAATGGATGCATGATAAAAATACCTCCTTGTTTGCGGACCGGCTGCCTGTTCCGATCCCCTGCGTAACCAGTCTAGCACACCCCGCAAAATTTGAAAAGAACAATAAAAGCAGGAATAGCCCGCATCCCCGGTGCCGGACGCTGCCGGGGCCGGGGAGGGAGGGCCGCCGCCCCTTAATCGCCGGATAACAGGCGTGAAGGCATGCAGGCTTGGTGATGCGTTGCCTCGGCACGTTTTTTTTGTACTGCGGCGGCAACGACGCCGCTTTCCTGTCGGCACAAAAAGCCCGTCTCCGGGCATTCGCCTGGCTTTCCCGGACAAAGCGGTGTCGCGCTGCGCCTTGCCACCACACTCCATACCGGACAGGCAGCATGCCGTGCCACATCCCGCCGCACTGCTTGCGCCATGCGGCGGATACAGGTAGAATGGCCCCGGAAGGTCGGCTGTCGGTGACAGTTGAATCATGAGGGATTGGAACTCGCCGGTGCCGCAATGGCGGGGCATGCAGGCCGGGACCGTGCCGGGAAGAAAGCAGGGGCCGGGAAAAAAGGCAGGGCCGGGGCGTCATGCATCCCATGTCCCCCTTTTGAAGGGGGTGACCTGCGCGAGCAGGTCGGGGGATGTGTTCCAAGTTTGCGGCGTGTGCCTGACATCCCCCTAAATCCCCCTTGCACTTGGTGGCGGACATGCAGCGAAGTTGAACTTCGCCCGTGGTGTTGTGCCCAGATTTTCCGCAGCGGCAATCCTTGGGAAGTACAACTTCGGGGATCGGTGCGTTCCCAAGTGCAACTTGGGAACGAGCAAGCAAACTCGTCCTATCTCCCCCAGCCTCCCGCCCCAAACTCGTCCTATCGGCACTGGCACCTTTGGGAGTCGCGCAACCCTGCGGCATCCTTGCGTTTTGGCCGGCACTTGGTGTGCTCCATCTTCGTCTTGCCAGCCTGTGTGGTCCGGTGGGCCTGGGGGGATGCTGCCGCACTTGTCCTCGTCCCGCGCGGTCGGGTGCCCCGCAATTTTGACCTCTTTCCACGAAAAAGGCTATCCTATTGTGTCTTTTTCCCCCGTTCGGGTGCGGAGGGAAGGTGCCGATTCATGCAGCCGGCGAAGTGTTGATCGCCGGGCCTGACAACAAGGAGAGTGAAAGATGTCCAAGTTAGCGATTTTGGGCGGCAAGCCGGTGGTTGGCAAGTCGGTGAAATGGGCGAAATGGCCCGTCAGCGACGAGGAGGACGCCAAGCTCGTCGCAAAGATCACGCGGTCGAACCGCTGGTCCTTCGACGGCCCGGTGGAGTGGGAATTCGCGGAGAAGTTCACGGCCTACCAGACCGCGAAATACGGCCTGTGCTGCGCGAACGGCACGGTGGGCATCCAGCTTGCCCTTGAGGCGCTGGGCGTCGGCGCCTATGACGAGGTGATTGTGCCCGGCATGACCTGGCAGGCCACGGCGGCCGCCTGCGCCGACGTGAACGCCGTTCCGGTGCTGGTGGACGTGGAGCCGGACACGTGGAACCTGGACCTGGACAAGGTCGAGGCGGCGATCACGCCGAAGACCCGGGCGATTGTCGTGGTACACCTGTACGGCTGCGTCACCGACCTTGACCGCCTCCAGAGGATTTGCAAGAAGCACAAGCTCTTCCTCATCGAGGACTGCGCGCACCAGCACGGCACCTTCTGGAAGGGGAAGGGCGTGGGCTCCCTTGGCGACGTGAGCTCCTGGAGCTTCCAGGAGTCGAAGGTGCTCTCCAGCGGCGAGGGCGGCTTCAACATGTGCAAAACGAAGGAGCTGTTCTACAAGATTTACAGCCTGCGCAACTGCGGCCGCCCCTATCCGGCGGAGCCGCCCGTGTTCGGGCTGAAAAAGGCCGCGCCCATGGACACGGCGCTCCAGTCGGGCAACTACCGCCTCACCGAATGGCAGGCGGCGCTCCTGCTGGGCGGCCTCAGGCGGCTGGACAAGCAGGTGAAGGACCGCGACGCGAACGCGATTTACCTGAACTCGCTGCTGGCGCAGATCCCCGGCGTGCTGACCATGCGCCGCCGCCCGCAGGTGACCCAGCAGAGCTACTTCAACTTCGCCTTCCGGCTGGACACGAAGGAGCTGGGCGTGACCAACAAGCAGTTCTGCCAGGCGCTCAACGCCGAACTGGGCATGCCCGACGAGTTTGAGCCGCCCTACGAGCCGCTCAACAACTGCGGCCTCTTCAAGCCGCTCACCAAGACGCGCCACAACCTCGGCGCGGCCTATGTGAAGGCGCTCAATCCGAAGCGTTACGCCCTGCCCGTCTGCACCGAGGCCAACAAGGAGTCCGGCGTGACGGCGCACCACCAGATCCTGATGAACAAGAAGGGCGACATGGAGGTCTTCGCCGCCGCCGTGAAGAAGATTGTGGACAACATCGGCGAGCTGCGCCAGTTCAGGGCCGGCGAAATGAAGAAGTACCAGCCCCTGGCCCGCTGATTCCGCTGACATGCACCGCGGCCCGTCCCTCCCGGCGGAGGGGCGGGCCGTTTTTTTTGGGGCGGGGCGTCGCGCGCCTTTCCCGCGCGGGGCCGCGGATGGTATGGTGTTTCCGCCGGGGCGCGCAATGCGCCTGCCATGAAAGGAGACACCGTAATGGGAACGCGCAGGGAATTTATGAGGCGCACGGCGGCGGGGCTGTGCGCGGCGGTGACGCCCGCCGCCATGGCGGCGGACAGCAGCGTCGCCCCCCGCGGAAAAACCACCTGGAAGCGCGCCGTGCCGGTGCGGTACGAGTGCGATGTGGCCGTGGCGGGCGGCGGCATGGCGGGGGTGTCGGCGGCGCTGGCGGCGGCGAAGTCGGGGGCGCGGGTGCTGCTGGTGGAGAATTTCGCGGTGACGGGGGGCAACGCAACGATAGGCGGGGTGGCGGCCTTCTGCGGCGAGACGGCGGGCCAGGGGGAGGCCTTCGACGAGATTGTGGGCGCGCTGCAAAGTTTCAACGCCATCGCGCCCTACCGCCCCTACCCCGAGGCGGACAACCGGCCCTTTGACCATGAGATTCTGGCGTTCGTGCTCCAGGAGCTGCTGCTCCGGCGCGGCGTGAAACTGCTGCTGCACACGAAACTCGCGGACGCGCGGGAGCGCGGCGGACGGGTGGCGGAGATCACCGTGTGCGGCCCCTCCGGCCCGGAGGCGCTGCGGGCCAAGGTTTTTATGGACTGCACGGGCGAGGCGCAACTGACCCACCTCGCAGGCTTCGGCACGGTGAAGGGCCGCCCGGAGGACGGGCTGCAACTGCCCATGTCCATGATGTTCTTCGTGCGCGAGGCGGGCGCGGACCAGATGCCGCCGCCCATGCCCGACGGCTGGTTTGAGCGCATCAACACAAAAGAGGAGCTGCCCATGACCAGCGTGTGGCCCGCGGGCCCGGGCCGGCGCGCGCTGAAAATAAAAATCCCCCTCTTTGACGCCACGGACACGGAATCGCTGGCTGCGGCGGAAATCCGGGCGCGGCGGCGGATGATGTCGGTGCTGGACTATTACCGGCGCGTGGAGGGGAAAAACTGGGTGCTTGACGCCGCATCGCCGCGCATCGGCATCCGCGAGGGCAGGCGCGTCCGGGGCGTGAAAACCCTCACCCTGGCGGATCTGCGGGCCGGGCGCGCCTTCGGCGACGGCGTCGCGCGCGGGGTTTACTATCTGGACGGCCACAAGCCCGACGACGACAAGCGCACCTACATTCTGCCGCCGGAGGCGCGCAAGGTGCCCCCCTACCTGATTCCGCTGGGCTGCCTGGTACCGGAGGGCTCCAAAAACCTGCTGGCGGCGGGGCGCTGCCTTTCCGCGGACCAGCTCGCCCTGTCCTCGGCGCGGGTGATGACCACCTGCGCCATGACGGGGCAGGCGGCGGGCGTCACGGCGGCGCTGTGCGCGGCAAAAAACATTCCGCCGGATCAGGTTGATCCGGCGGAGGTGTGCCGCATACTGGTGGGGCGCGGCGCGAACCTGGAGGTGTGAGGCGGGCGGTCAGTCCCGGATCTCGCGCACCCAGATGTTGCGGAAGCGCACGGGGTTGCCGTGGTCCTGCAGCATGATCGGCCCCTTGTCGCCGTGGGCCTCATAGTCCGTCATGGCGTGCTTGCTCTTCCACAGGGTGCCGCCGGACAGCTCCACATGGTCCTGGATCAGCACGCCGTTGTGGAACACGGTGAAGGTGGCGCGCTTGACCACGGCCCCCTTGTCGTCAAACACGGGCCGGTGGAACACGATGTCGTAGGTCTGCCATTCGCCCGGCTTCCGGCAGGCGTTCACCTGCGGGATGGCGCGTCCGTAAAGCGCGCCGGCCTGGCCGTCGGGGTAGGTGGTGTTGTTGAAGCAGTCGAGGACCTGCACCTCGTACTTGCCCATGAGAAACACGCCGCTGTTGCCGCGCCCCTGGCCCTCGCCCTCCACATTCGCCGGGGCGGCCCACTCGATGTGCATCTGGCAGGAGCCGAACTCACGCTCCGTCTTGATCATGCCCGAGTCCTTCACCGGCTGGAGCGTGCCGTCCTTCACCACCCATTTGGTGGCCGAGCCGTCCTCCGCGAGCCAGCCCTCCGTGTCCTTCCCGTTGAAAAGGACCACCGCGTCCGAGGGCGTCGCGCCCGGCGTCGCGCCCGGCGTGACCACCGGCGGCTGCGGCACGATGGCGGGGTCCGTCTCGTGCACCAAAATGCCGTCAATCGACATGTAAGGCACGTCCTCCTCCTCGCCCTTGTCGTTCTTCTCGCGGACGGTCCATTCCTTGATCACCGGTTTGTCAAAATCGGCGTACACGTCAAAGGCGAACACCGCAAGCAGCGCGGCGCAAAGCAGGGCGGAAGTGCTGTTCAGTTTCATGGCCGAATCTCCGTAAAGTGGGTTGGAAACGGGGTGTATTGTAGGCCCCGCGCCGCGCCGCGTCAATTCCGCGTCCCGCCCCTGTCCGCGGCGGGGCCGCCGCTCCGCCGCGCTTTGCTCCGCAAAGCGCTTCCATGCGACAATTCAGGGGACGAGCCGGACATATAACCGTGTGGAGTATCACGCACATGCACGCACTCATGCCCCTCCTTCTGGCCCTTGCCTCGCTGGGCGCGGAACCCGCCGAAACGGCGCAAAAGCCGCCCCTCATCGAGCCGAAGGCGCTGGGCCAGCCCTGCATGGCCGCGAACTACATCACCGGCACGGCGGTGTACAACCCCGAGGGCGACTTCGAGCTGCTCGTCCTCTCCTCCGCCAACGAGACGGGCGCCATGGAGCTGGTCTTCATCAACCCCGGCGAAAAACAGTACTCCAAGGTGGCCGCCCCGGCGGGCTCGGGCGCGTGGGCCCTCACGGTCCTGCCGCCCGGTGACAAGGTGGCCGCGGGCACCTATTACGACGGCCGCCTGCTGGTCTTTGACATGCCCTCCTGGAGCTTCACCGCCAACGAGGCCTTCCCCGGCGCGGCCTACATCTGGAATTTCGCGCAGGGCGGCGACGGCCGCGCCTACTTCGGCACCGCCAACGGCGGGAAACTGGGCGTCCTGAACCCGTCCAACTTCCAGGTCGAGGACTGCGGCGCGCCCATGCCCCCCAACCAGTCCGTCCGCAGGGTCACCGCCCTGCCCGGCGGGCGCATCCTCTGCTCCCTCGGCGTGGAACAGCCCGGCGTCAAAATCTACAATCCCGCGGACAAGACCTTTGCCGACGCGCCCGACACCTTCAGCGGCGTCACCTCCGGCGTCGCATGGAACGGGTACTTTGTCTCCGGCAGCACGGTTTACGACGGGGAGCTGAAACCCGTGTCGCCGCCGCCCTTCCCCGTGCCCGCCCCCGAAAAGGGCCCGTGGTCCGTGGCCGAGGAGGTCTCCACGGACAAGGCGCTCTACCTGCGCCAGGGCGTTGCCCTGCACCGGGTGGACGCCGGGCAGGAGGGGCTGAAAACGGTCTATGACTTCGACCTGCGCGGCGGGCGGCTCGTCGCGCCCGCGCGCGACGGCGGCGTCTACGGCATCCGGGGCCTAAAATTCTTCCACATCCCCCCCGGTGCGACCTATCTGGACCCGCAGCACATCAAGCTCCAGCCGCCGGTGCGGCCCGTGTTCTTCCTGGCCGCCGATCCCGCGCGCGGCTTCATCTGGGGCGGCCCGCCCCTCGGCCAGACCGTGTTCTTGATGAACCGCGAAACCGGCGTCTCCACCAACACCGACATCGTGTGCGACGGCTACGGCGAGGTGTACGGCATGGTCTTTCTCGGGGCCTACGGATTCGGCGTATCCTACGCCGGCGGCGACATATTCAAATACAACCCCGACATGCGCTGGGACCAGTTCAACCGGACCAACCCCTACACCATCGCCTCCCTCGGCGGGCGCGGCTACATCCGGCCCGTGGGCGGCATTGTGGCCGGACCCGACAACAAACTCTACTCCGGCTGGATGGCGGGCGTCGGCGTCTACGGCGGCGCGGTGGCCGTCACCGATCCCGCCTCGGGAAACACCGATCTCATCGAAAACCCGCTGGGAAAACAGGCCGTGTCCGGCATGGCCGTGGACGAGTCGCACATTTACCTGGGCACCTCGCTGGAGGCAAACGGGCTCCCCCGGAAGACCGGCGAGCCGCCCCAGTTCGGCGTGCTGGGAATCGACACGCGCCAGCCCTACCTGAACATCCCCTTCGAGGGGGCCGCCGCGGTGGACCGCATGGCCCTCAGCACCCGCGCTAAGCGCGTTGCCTTCGCCGTTGACGGCGCGCTGAAAATCTTCGACACGGAAAACCTCAAACTGGTGGACACCGCCCCCGGCGCGCCAAAAATCACCAGCACCGCCATGACCTGCCCCGGCGGCAACGCCGTCTACTACGGCTCCGACAGGCAAATCGTCCAGTACGACCTCGCCAACAACACCCACAAGGTCATCTCCGAACTGCCCGGCCCCGTCGGCCCCATCACCGGCGAGCCCTACGGCGACCTCTTTGTCGCCTGCGGCGCGGACGTCTTCCGCATCGGCATCAAGTGACGGACGGAGGGCAGGCGCGGCGGGGATTGGTCATGTCAGGGGCTTGAGGAGTACCAGGCAGAGGGCCGTCACCCCAAGCGAGGCGAGCACAAAAAAATCCCGCCCACATGGCAACAGCCACCATCCCCATGTTGGAAACGTTTCTCCGGCGCAGCCCGTTCCAGCTCGCAACAACAGCAACCGTCAAGCCGAACAGTATGGTATGCCAAACCGCCAAGTCCCGCCATGTGACACCCCCCCTCAAAAAACCGCCAATGACATGCGGAACGACCATGCCGCAAACAAGCGCCAGCGCCGCCGCCCCGCTGATCAACACCGTTCAGTACAGCCTCCTGTTAAAATCCTGATGCGGTGTCTTTTCACCGTTTTTCCCGGCAAATTCATCCGGTTCCGGTTCGGCCATGCTTGCAGTCTCCCCGCATTTCTGTGATCACAGGCCCAGCAAAACGCGGGTGTGCCGCTCGATGGTGGTGAGTGTGTCGGCGCTGACTTGCCCCATGCGTCGTGAAAGCCGCTGTGTGGAGATGGAGCGAATCATTTCCGGCATGACATAACTGGGCACTTTCAGCCCGCCCTCTGGAGGGAGGACGGGAACACGCAGTGGAATCCCCCTTTGCCTGCTGGTGACGGGCAGCACCACGACCAATTCGGCGGGACCATGGTTGAACAGATTATCGGACAGCACCAAGCAGGGCCGGTTGCCGCCCTGTTCATGGCCCGCGGTGGGCTCCAAATCAGCCATCCATATTTCGCCACGGGAGGGTTTCACCGGACGGCCCTCATCTGGGCTCATGCCCGGGGGTTCCGTCCCAGAGCATGCGCTCCCTGGTTTCCTCATCCCATGCGCGGACGTTGGCGTGCAGCCGGGCGTAGGCGGCGTTGGTGTCCGCCAGGAGCTGCTTGCCTGCCATGTCCTGAATGGCCTCGGACAACAGGGACGACATGGCCCGCCCGCTTTTTTGGGAGAGGGTGCTTAACACCATGTGGTCGTGCTCGCTGATTCTGATGGTCTGCGTGCCCATGGGGCGCTCCTTTGCGCAAAAAATCTGTATACATAATTGTATACAAAAATGTGACAAGAGGCAAGGGGCTTTTGGACGGGTTTTGGCGGGGCTATTCAAACCCGAGGGCGGCGCAGCCGGTCTGGCGGAAGACCTTGGTGACAAAGTCGGCGAGGGAGATGCCGGAGGGGTCGCGCAGGGGCAGGGTGAGCCGGGTGGGAACGGGCGCGTTGAGCAGGGGATGAAGCGCCCCCTCGTCGCGGGCCTGGTCAAAGGGGGTGCTTTCCGGGCGGGGCCATGCGCAGCCGGGGGTGTATTCCAGGGCCTGCGTGTCAGGGTGGGGTTGCGCTGCGGCGGCCGCCGCCGGATGGCTTTCACTGTCGAGTTCGGCAAGGCGCGCCGCCGTTTCCGGCAACGGGTCCGCGGTGAGTTCGATGCGGATGTCGCCCCGGCGGCCCGCCTCGCGGCAGGCATGCCCGAGCCGCTCCAGAATGCGCCCCGCCATCGCCAGTTTTTCGGCGTCGCCCGGGGCGCCCAGCAGCTCCACGCACTCGCGCAGTCCCGTGACGGCGGTTTCAAAGACACCCGTCTCCGGGTCGGCGCGCAGTTCGCCGTCCCCCGCCTCCGCCAGCAGTGACAGGGGGCCGCGCGCCCCGGCGGCGAGCAGCTCCTCCAGGAAGCGGCGTTTTTCCGCATGGGCCCGCGACGCCAGCGCCGCCAGCCGGTCCAGCTCCGCGCCGAGGCCCGCCTCGCCGCCCGCCGCGCAGGCCGCGCGGGGCAGGTTGAGGGTGACCCGGTGCCACACCGTCCGGGGCATGGGGGGGGGCGCGCCGCGGTGCAGCGCAAAGTCAAAGGAGCCGCGCACCTCCGCAAGGCCCACGGAATGGCGCAAAAAATCCTCCGCGCCCGGCGCGGTGAAAAAGGGCGCGTCCAGTTCAAAGGCGAGCGCGGGCGAGGAAAAGGCCACGCCGTCGTCGCCGCCCTCGCGCAGCGCGTCCACCAGCGCCCATGCCAGGCGCTGCGCGTCGTGCAGGTGCGCGTCCCAGGGCCCGCCGGTCCAAAGCCCCCCGGGCCCCGCCGCCTCGCCCCCGCGCAGCGCGGGGGGCGTGTTCCAGCACAGCGACATGCGCGCCGCGCGGGACTGGTCGGCGGGCTCCGAAAGGGCGCGCCAGGCAAATTCGTAGACCATCATCCCGGCGAACTGGCGCAGCTCCCCGTCGCCCATGCCGCGCAGCCACGGCGCGAGGAGAACATTCGCCGCGGGCCAGGACACCCCCCCGGAAAAGAGCGCGCCGTACTGGCAGTGCGCCCTCACCCAGTGGGCGAGGAGCGTTTCGGGGTAGCGCGCGGGCCCCGCGAAGCGGCCCCCGCCCGGCAGGCGCACGCCGTGGCGCGCCACCGCGTCCAGCCCGCAGGCCGCCGAATGGAGCCGGTCCACCTCGTCGGCGTGGTGCAGGTGCAGCGCGCCGGAAAGGTGGGCCTCCGCCACCGGCGCGGAAAACACCTCCGAAAGGGCGTATTCCTTTTTAAGCGTCCGCGCCAGCGCGCGTCCGGTGGCTTCGGGATCGCCGCAGAAGGTCTCGCCGGCCCGGCCGCGCAGCAGCCGCGCCGTGTCATAGAGCGGCACGCCCAGCCGCCGGTGCCGGTCATGCTCGCGGAACAGGCCGTGCTCCACCAGCTTCGCCCCCGCCAGCTCGCGCACAAGCGAGGATGTCGGCGTCTTGATGCCCGCCCGGGCAATCTGCTCCTCCACCTCCGCCGCCACCAGCTCCGCCATGCTCCTGTCCAGCCCGGTCTCCAGCGTCAGCGCCGCCACAATCCTGCCCCGGTCCCACTCCGCCAGCCTGCCCCCGCCCGTGCGCACCGACACGTCCGGCTGGGGCTGCGGGCGCGGCCCGCCGCCCGGCTCGCTGCGGGCCTCCGCGATTTCGCCCAGCACCGCGCCGAGGTCGCCCTCGCGCAGGCGCCGGATGCGCGCCCGCCGGTCCCGGTGCCGGGCGTAGGCCAGTGCGGCGCGGGTCAGCGACATGTGTATCAGCACCCGCTCCACCGCGTCGTGCACCTGGTCCACCGTGGGCGGCTGGGCCCCCATGATTTTCGAAAGGTAAATCGCCACCGCCGAGGCCAGGCTGTCCGCCGTGTCCCGGTCGGGCACGCCCACCGCCTGCGCCGCCTTGAAAATCGTCGCCGCGATTTTGCGCCGGTCAAAGGGCTCCTCGCGCCCGTCCCGCTTGATCACCGTCTGAAACGGCGCGATGACGTCCGCCGCCGGCAGCGGCAGCGGCAGTTGCGCGTCAAACGCGCCCTCGCCCGCGTGCCGTTCCGGCAGCAGGGGGGGCTCTTCCTGTTCGGGGTGCGACATTTCAGCCTGTTTGGGGGCGGACGCGCCCCCTCCGGTTACGCCAATGGGAACGCACAGTGTAGCGAAAAACCGCCCCGCAGGCAAGACGCGCACGGCGGTCCGGGCGGGCTATTCCTCCCCGCCGCCCCTGAGCGTCCGCACATGGGCGTCAATGGTCTGGCCCCCGGCGGTAATCCCCCTGGTGTAGGCCGTCACCGCGTCCAGGAAGGTGAAGGGGCAGGGCTCCGGCGCGGCCACATCGCGCAGCACCTTTGCCAGCCGCGTGGTCCATTCCAGCCGGGGCAGGATCACCTGGTAGGTCTTCCCGGGGGACAGGGCCGACTCAAGGGCGTCCGGGTCCGCGCCCGCCAGCGCCGTGACGCCCAGACGCCCCTCGCGCAGCCCCTTGAAATAATCAACCACCTGCGCGCCGGTCAGTTGCGCGCGCACCAGCTCGCTGCCCCGCTGCCCGCCGGTGCGGAAGAGGGCGTTCGCGTCCACCTCGCCCTTGGGAAGGGACCCGCGCATCACCTGGCGGGGATGGCAGAAGGCAAGGTCCGCCCCGCCGTGCTCCCGCAGGGCCGCCGCCGCCAGCCACGCCATCCGTATGCCGCTGATCTCCTCGGCGTTGCGGCCCACCACCTCGGCGGCCTCGGGGCAGACTTCCGCCTCCCTGCCGCGCAGCCAGGCGAGCATGGACCCGTCGCAGGGCACCTTGTCGTGCGCCAGGGGAACCACCTCGGCGTTGACCACGCGCACGTCACGCCGCTCCGTGTCGGCGGTCAGCTCCACCCGGCCCGCGTGCTCCGCGTACTGGCCCGCCTGCACGATGACCGCGCCGCCCGGGGTGCGGATCGGCTCCCGCAGCAGCTCATGGGTGTGCCCGCCCACGAAAAGGTCCACCTCCGGCGCGGCCTCCGCCAGCGTCTGGCACTCCCTGCCGCCCAGGTGCGCCAGCACGATGAGCACGTCGCATTCGCCCCGCAGACGCGCCGCCTCCGCCCGGACCGCCTCCACGGTTTTTGCGAAGGCGAACACGGGCGCGTCGTTGGTGCCGGTGGTCACGCCGATGACGCCCGCGCGCAGCCCGTTCACCTCGAATATCTTCGAGGCGGGAAACACCTCCCCGCCCTCCCTGTCGCGCAGGTTGGCGCAGAGCATCGCCGTGCCGCCGAGGAGCGCCGCGTGGCCCCGGAGCGCCTCCAGCCCGTGGCTGAAGTCATGGTTGCCCGGCACCACCGCCTGGTAGCCGATTCTTGCCATCGCCTCGTAGCTAAGGGTTCCCTGCGTTTTGAACGCAGCAAGGTCGCCCTTCTCCGTCACGTCGCCCCCGTCCAGCAGCAGCACGTCCGTCCTGTCCCGGCGCTGCGCGGCCGCATAACCCGACAGGTGGGCGAAGCCGCCCGTGCCGTCATAGCCCGGCCGCAGATGGTCGTGGAGATCGTTGGTGTGCAGGATGAGCAGCGTGCGCTGTTCCGCCGCGCACGAAAGCGCGCACAGCACGGCAAGGACGGCGGGCAGCATGCGGGAAACGGGGGTGCGGGACGGCATGTGAAATCCTTTCCTGGTGGCATCCCCGCGCCCGGCGGGGTGAAACCAGCATAAACGGGACGGGTCTAAGATTCAATGCGCCGTCCGGAGGGACGGCGCCGGGCTCTTGTTTCGGGTGGAGGGTGCTTTCATGAAAAAAATCATCAAACGCGTGCTTCTGGGCCTTGCGGCCCTCGCGGTGCTCCTCTGGTTTGCCGCGGGCTGGGCGGGCGCGCACATGCTCCTGTTCAAGCCTGAGCGCGCCTCCTTTGAGGATCCCGCCGAATTCGCCGGTTTCCCCGTGGAGCCGGTGGAACTGACAACTGCGGACAACGTGACCATCTCCGCGTGGCACGTCAACGCGGGCGGCGGCCGCGCCGTGGCCCTGTTCCACGGCATCGGCCCCAGCAGGCGGCAGATGGAGGACACCGCAAGGTGCTACCTGGATCTCGGCTACTCCGTGCTGCTGGCCGATCTGCGCCGCCACGGCAAGAGCGGCCACGCGCCCACCTTCCTGGGGCTCACCGAGCGGCACGATGTTGTCGCGTGCATGCGGTTCCTGCGCGAGCGCTACGCCATAGCCGGGGCGCACGGATTCTCACTGGGCGCGGCGGCGGTGGCCTTCGCCCTGCGCGAACCCGAAAAATTCGACTTCACCGTGCTCGCCTCGTGCTATGACACGGCGGAGCACGCCCTGTATGACCGGCTCGACTTCGTGAACGCGCCCCACTGGCCGGCCTTTCCCTTTGTGCTGTTCGCCGAGTGGCGTCTCGGCGTGGGCATGCGCGATCTGCGGCCGCTGGACTGCATGGCCCACGCCACCGCGCCCATGCTCGTGCTCGGCGGGGACAGCGAGGACATCCTGAAGGCGGGGGAGACGGTGGACCTCTTCAACCGCTGCACCTCGGAGAAAAAGAAGCTGCACATCTTCCGGGGCGGAAAGCACGTGCCCATCGCAAAGGGCCAGGAGGAGGGGTTCCGCGCCGTGCTGGCGGAATTTCTCGCCGACGCCACGGGGGCGTGAGAGGAAAAAGGGGAAAAGGACAACGGGAAACGAAGTCGGGGGGGGAGGCCTCAGGGCTTTTCCTCGAAATGGGCGGGCGGTGTGATCTCCACCGTGCCCGCCTCGACGCGCCCCTTCCAGTTGTCGGCCATGGGGCGCACCACCATCGTGTAGCCGAGCCAGCCGAAAAGGATCACCGCGCAGACCGTACCCCAGGTGATCGCGTCGTCCAGCCAGCGGGGCCGAGGGCCGATGCCGTCGTCGCCCGCGTTGCGGCTCACAAAGGCGAAGGTCCGCTGGCCGCGCCCCTGCCGCAGGCACGTGTTGAACTGGTCGATGAAGGGTTCGGGGGCGAGCTCAAGGAAGCGGCAGTAGGTTTGCAGAAAGCCCACGGCGTAGGCCTTCACGGTCAGGGACTGGAGGCTGCCCTCCTCCAGCGCGCGCAGCGCCTCCACGGGGACATGGATGCGCGCATGCACGTCTTCAAGCGTGCAGCCCATCCCTTCGCGCTTCTCGCGAAGTGTCTGGCCCGGAAAGCGCATCTCTTTCACGCCACGTCGTCCCTTGGCCCTGGATCAACCAGAATTTCCCGCGCCTTGCTGCCGGTGTGGGGGCCCACAATGCCCCGCAACTCCATCATGTCGATCAGCCTGGCGGCCCTAGTATACCCCACACGAAGCCGCCGTTGCACCATTGATATCGAGGCCTGCCCCGTTTCAAGCACCACGCGCACCGCGTCCTCGAACAGGGGATCATCCTCCTCCGCAAGCTCCGCCAGCGAGTCCTTGCTCTTGCCGAAGTTCTCTATTTCGTCACGATACTGCGGCGGGGCCTGCCGTTTCAAGTAGGCGATCAGCGCGGCCATCTCCTCGTCGCTCACAAAGGCGCCCTGGATGCGGTCCGGCTTGCTCTGGCCCGCCGGCAGGTAGAGCATGTCGCCCTGGCCCACCAGCCGCTCCGCGCCGATCTCGTCCAGGATGCACCGCGAATCCACCCGCGAGGACACCTGGAAGGAGATGCGCGCCGGGAAATTCGCCTTGATCACACCCGTCAGCACGTCCACCGACGGGCGCTGCGTGGCGATGATCAGGTGGATGCCCACGGCCCGCGCAAGCTGGGCCAGCCGGGCGATGGCGTCCTCCACCTCGGCCCGGGCCAGCATCATCAGGTCCGCCAGCTCGTCGATGATGCACACGATGTACGGGAGCCGCCGCACCACGCTCAGCGACTGGCCCTCGCCGTCTATCATCTCGATGGAGCCGTTTTCCACGCTCTCGTTGTAAATCTCGATGTTGCGCACCCGCAGGTCCGCGAAGAGCTGGTAGCGCTCCTCCATCTCGTTGATCAGCCAGGTCAGCGCCGTGGCCGCCTTTTTCGCGTCCGTCACCACCGGCGTGATCAGGTGCGGAATGTCGTTGAATATGGACAGCTCCACCATTTTCGGGTCGATGAGCATCAGCTGGAGCTCGTCCGGCGTGTGCTGGAGCAGCAGGCTCGCCAGCAGCGACTTCACGCACACCGTCTTGCCCGCGCCCGTCGCGCCCGCCACCAGCAGGTGCGGCATCCGCGCCAGGTCCGCGATGCACACCTCGCCGCTGATGCCCTTGCCCAGCGCAAGGTTCAGCCGCCCGTTGTGGCCCTTGCCGAAATGCGGGTGCTCAAGCAGCTCCCGGATCATCACCGGGTCGCGCTCCTCGTTGGACACCTCGATGCCCACCCGCGCCCTGCCGGGTATGGGCGCCTCCACGCGCACGCCCCGCGCCTCCAGCGCCAGCGCGATGTCGTCCGTCAGCGCCAGAAACCGGCTCACCTTGATGCCCGGCGCGGGCTCCAGCTCGAAGCGCGTCACCGTCGGCCCCCGCGTCACGTCCGTCACGTGCGCCTCGATGCCGAAGGTGCGCAGCGTCTCCTCCAGCCGCTGGCTCATTCGCCCCAGCTTCTCCCGTAGGTTCGGGATCATCCTGGGCACGGCGCGCTCAAACAGGTCCAGCGGCGGCTTGGCGTATTTCTTCGGGTACACATAATCGTCCGGAACCTCGTCCGGGGTCAGCGTCTTGCGCCGGGGGCGGGGGGCCGGACGCACCGCACGGGCCGCCTCCTGCGAGGAAACGTCCGACACGGCGGGCGCGGCCTTGCGGCCTGCGGGAAACACCGGAAGTTCCGGTGCGGCGGGGGCCGGCTCCGGCCTCACATGCGGCGCGTCCCCGCGGTCCGCCGCGTCACGCAGCAGCTCCGCGCTCTTCCGCGCCTCCTCCTCGAAGGGGCTGCACCCGAAAAGATCATCCTCCGCCTCCCCCGCAAAGACGGCGGCGGGAACCGCCGGGACCGGCGGGGCCGCCTCAATCCCCGCAAGGGTGTCGTCAAAGGGCGACGGCTTGGCGTCGCTCAGCAGCGGCAGCGGACGCGCCGCGGGCCTCGGCGCGGCGGGCGCGCGGCCCTTGACGGGCTGGCGCGGCGGCACGGGCAGCACCTCGTCCTCGTCTTGGAACAGCGGCTCGGGCAGGTGTATCCGGGGCGGCTCCACCGCCACCGCCGGGCGCGCCGCGGCGGGGGCCGCAAGGGGCGGGAATTTCGGAAGCACGTCGGTGGGCTCCACCTCGGGCGGCTCGTCCAGGGGGAACTCCTCGGAGGGGCGGGGGGCCACCCGCGCCTGGGCGCGCCTTATGCGGCGCTGGGTGCGCCAGCTGCGGTAGCCGCCCGACATGCCCACGCACGCCGCCGCAACCCCCACCACGGCGCGTGTCACCGCCGCCATCGCGTGGCGGCCGTGCCAGACTATCTGGAAGAACATCAGGTCCGTGGCCAGCAGCAGGCCGATGAGCGCGATGAACAGGCCGAGCACGTTGGCCGCCGTCCAGCCGAAGCGGGGCAGCAGCAGGCCGTCCGACAAAAAGGCGCCGAACGCGCCGCCCGCCTGCGGGTTGGACCCGCCGGAAGAAAGGTTCAACTGCAACAGCGCCCCCGCCGCCCCCGCAAGCACAAGCATCCCCGTCACGCGCCGGAGCAGCCGGTCCACCCGCATCTGGCTGAACAGCATCAGCGTCCACAGGAAGGTCACCGCGTACAGCACATGCGACGCGTCGCCAAACAGGAAGGCGAGCGCCCCGGCCACCACCGCGCCCGGAGGGCCGAAAAGGTTGGGAATTTCCGTCATGCCGTCCAGGGGGCGTCCAGGCTGGCCATCCGCCACAAAGCCGTCCGTGAAAAGGACCAAAAACAGGAAGATGGTCAGGCCAAGTGTGCAAACCCCCAGTGCCACGCATTTCCACTCTGTGCTGCAAATACCGATTTTACCCACAGCGCACACTCCCTAACGGGGAGAAATACCCCAATATATTGAGGTTATACTAGCAGAAGATTAGGAATTTTGCAACAAAATATTGTGGGCAAAATGGCAAAATTTGGCATATTTGCCGATATATGGCGATATTTGAGTGGTTTTCGTGTTGCCAGGTCGGATTTAAGACGGCACAAAATATGGTATTCGTCGCCCCTTGGGGTGGTTTCCGCGTCCTCTTTTACCGCTCTTGGATGAATCGCGCCCAACCTGCCAGATATTGTGGAAGAGGGCTTGTGGAAAACCACCGCTGGGGTGTGAATAACTTGGTGAAAAACCGGGGGATACGGTGTTAATTGTTGACACAATTTTGTGTGTAAGTTGTTGTTTCAGAAAATTTCATAACACATAAACCGTTATTTTATAGCAGTTTATATTTTATGATCTTGAAACGGGAAATTCTGCGGTCCCCGGTGGAAAACTTGTCCAAAAAGGGGGTGGAGCCTGTGGAAAACCTGTGAATGAAGCCTCCAGATGGCGGACACAAGATATGGGGTAGGGGAGAAAATGCGGCTTAGGCAGGCCCTGAAAAGGAAAAGTTGTCCACAACTTTTCCCCGTCCTATAATCCCCCCGGCAACACAGCGCAAAGGAGAACCCCATGTCCCCGGAAAAACGGAAGAAAACAGTGCTTGTGGTGGTCGCCCATGCGGACGACATGGAATTCATGGCGGCGGGCACCATCGCCCGTTTCGTGGATGAATTCGGCTATAACGTCCACGAATACATCCTCACCGACAATTCCAAAGGCTCCTACCGGCTTTCCGGCCCGGAGCTGGCGCGCATTTCGGCGGAGGAGGCCCGGGAGGCGGGGCGCATCCTCGGCCTGCGGGAGGTGCGCCTGGAGGGCTCGCCCGACGGCGAGCTGGACCGGATGCCCCCGTGGGAGCTGCGGGGCCGGATCATGGCGGTGATCAGGGAGCTGCGCGCCGACGTGGTGATGTCCTGGGATCCCTTCGCCCCCTATGAGGACCATCCCGACCACCGCGCCGTGGCCATGGCAACCCTGGAGGCGGCGGCCTTCGCGTCCAACCCGCTTTTTTACCCGGAGCACGCCCACGCGCCCCACATGGTGACGGAGGCCTACTGGTTCGCCAAGTCGCCGGTGAACGCGGACCTCTTTGTGGACATCTCGTCCACCATGGACAAAAAACTGGAGGCCCTGCTGGCGCACGAGTGCCAGATGGAGCTGACCGTGGACGCGCTGGCCCTGGAGGCGGAGGCGGTGGGCGCGGACCTGCCCATGCTGCGCGGGCTCGACGCGGCGGCGCGGCGGGGACTGATAGAAACGGCCATCCGGGGCCATTGCGCGGAGGTGGGCGCGGCGGCGGGGCTGGCGGCGGCGGAGCGCTTCCGCCATGAGAAGCTGGGCATGCTCGACAAGGCCCTCGGCACCTCCTTCGTCACGCCCGACTTCGCCTGACCCTCACCCGGCCAGCAGGCGCGCCACCAGCGCGGGCAGTTCGGTGACCGAGGCGATGCGCGCGTCCGCGCCGGCGATCTCCGCGTCGCCGCCGAAGCCGTAGGCCGCGCCGACGGACACCATCCCGTGGGCGCGCGCCGCGTCCACGTCGTCGTGGCGGTCGCCCACGAAGAAGGCGGGCCGCGCCGGGATCAGCCCCAAAATCTCCCCCGCCATCACCGCCTTGTCCACGCGCCGTGAGCCGCGCGCGCGCACGGCGGCCATGAAGGGTCCCACCCCGTGGCTGTCGAGGAATTCGTCCACATAGTCCTGCGGCCCGTTCGAGCACACCGCCAGGCTGTGGCCCGCCGCGAGCAGTTCGGAAAGGGTTTCCAGCGCGCCCGGGTAAAGCCTGCCCTCCGAGCCGATGAGGCGCAGTTCCATCGCGTTCGTCTCCGCCACAATCCGCGCCGCCGTTCCGGGGGGGCACTGCTCCGCCAGCCAGGCCTCGTAGGCCTCCACGGGCTTGCCGAAAAAGGAACAGATGGTCGCCGCGTCCGGCTCGGGCAGGCCGTGGGCCGCGAAGGTGCGCTGGACGGCGGGCACGGTCACCCGCTCCGTTTCGAGCAGCGTGCCGTCCACGTCAAAGATGATGAGCGCGCCCATGAATCAGGCGGACGCGCCGCGCCGCGCCATGTGCTCGTCCATCAGCCGGGTGAACTTCTCAAAGAGGTAGCGGCTGTCGTGCGGGCCCGGCGACGCCTCGGGGTGGTACTGCACGCTGAAGATGGGCAGCGTCCTGTGGGCCATGCCGGAGCAGGTGCGGTCGTTCAGGTGCAGGTGGGTGAACTCCACCTCGGCCGGATCGAGCGATTCCGGGTCCACCGCGAAGCCGTGGTTCTGCGCCGTGATTTCCACGCGGCCCGTGGGCTCGTGGCGCACCGGCTGGTTGCCGCCGCGGTGGCCGAACTTCAGCTTGTACGTGGTGCCCCCCAGCGCGTGCCCGAGAATCTGGTGGCCGAGGCAGATGCCGAAAATCGGTATCTCCCGGTCAATCAGCGCGCGCACCGTGGGGTACACATAGGGCAGCGCCGCCGGGTCGCCCGGGCCGTTCGAGAGGAACACGCCGTCGGGGTTGTGCGCCAGCACCTCCTCCGGCTGCGCGGTCGCCGGGAGCACCGTCACGGCGCAGCCGTGCTTCGCCAGCAGGCGCAGGATGTTGTGCTTGATGCCGTAGTCCATCGCCACCACGCGGTACTTCGCGTCCGCCGGCGCGGGCCACTCGTAGGACGCCTTCACCGACACATCCTTCACAAAGTCGCTGCCCGCCATGTCCGCGCCCGCCCGCGCCTTCGCCACCAGTGATTCATGGTCCGCGTCCACCGTGCTGATGATCGCCTTCATCGCGCCCTTCGTGCGCAGCAGTTTCGTGATTTCCCGCGTGTCCACGCCGTCAATCGCCACGACATTGTGCTTTTTCAGGTATTCCGGCAGGGTCATCACCGACCGCCAGTTGCTCGGCTCGAAGCAGCACTCCCGCATCACAAATCCCCACACGTACGGGTGGTTCGACTCGGTGTCCTCCGGGTTGCAGCCGTAGTTGCCGATGTGCGGATAGGTCATCGTCACAATCTGCCCGGCATAGGACGGGTCCGTCAGGATTTCCTGGTAGCCCGTCATGCTGGTGTTGAACACCAGCTCGCCCGTGGACTCGCCCTCCGCGCCCACGGCCCGGCCCTCAAACACATGCCCGTCTTCTATCGCGAGTATCGCTTTCACTTGTGTGGTGCTCCTCAGCGGTGTTTTACAGGGGATTTTGCGGAGTATACCACATCCCCGCCGCCGTTTTCCGCACCGGAGCCCCGCGCGCGGGCCGAAACGCCCCCCCGCATCCTGCGTCGCCGCCCCGCCGGCCCCCGGCTTTCCCTTGCAATGGCGGCGGCCTTTGGTTAAGTTATTGCCTGGCGCGCATCCGGTGAAAAGGGAAAAACCATGCATTCCAGGGAAAAATCCTCACGGCGCGGGTTCTTGGGAGGCGGTCTTGCCGCCGTTTCCACGGGGGTGCTCGCCGGGGGCGCCCGTGCCGGGGATGCCGGCGGCAACGCGGAGGAAACCATGCCCCCCTTGGACGAAGTTTGTTACGCGCGGCTGCTGCCGCACGAATTCCGCGCCCGCATCGCCGCGCGCCCCGTCGCCTACCTTCCCCTGGGCACCCTTGAATGGCATGGCGAGCACCTGCCGCTGGGCGCCGATGCCATTCAGGGCGAGTGCCTCATGGTGGAATGCGCCCGCCGATTCGGCGGCATTGTCCTGCCGCCGCTCCACCTCGGACCCGACCGGGCAAAGCCCGCGGCGGATGGCTCCCTGCTCGTCGGCATGGACTACGCCGCCACCACCACGCCCGAACGCAGGCTGGACGGCAGCTGCTACTGGGTGCCGCCGGGGCTGCACCTGCAAATCGTGGACGCCGTGTTGGAACAGTTGCGTCGCGCCGGTTTCCGCGCCGTCTTCGCCGACGGCCACGGCCCCTCGCGCTGGTCCTGGGTCGCAAACATCCATGAGCGGGAGGCCCGCTTCGGCATGCGGCTTCTCGGTGTCACGGAGGACGTGTCAAGGCGCTGGAAAAGCCAGATGGACCATGCCGCCCGGAACGAAACCTCCCTGATGCTCCATTACTGCGGCGACCTTGTGGACCTGTCCCGCCTGCCCGCGTCCGGCGACGCGGTGCTGCAGGGCGTCGGGGGGGAGGACCCTCGCACCGCCACGGCGGAACACGGCAGGGAATGCATGGAGGCCTCCGTTGAGATCGTCGGCCAACTGCTCGCCAAGGCCGGGTTACTCTGAGAGCGGTGTTGGCGGCATGGCCCAGCTTCAGCAGCAGGCCCGCGCGGTTGAGCCGGGGCGTAAGGTATTCTATGGTATTGGTACAGGTATAATTGGTATGGGATGACCATCGCTTCTAAACCTTTGAGGACTATTATATGGAATTTGACGATTAATATAAAAATGTATTGGATAGTTCGGCATTTCTACTGAGTTGTTGGAGTCAAAGAATGGCCAAAAAAATGATTCGCCATCAATTATATTTGTTCCATCCACATTGCGCAAAAAGAAAATGCGCCATAGTTGATTATCACCATAATCAATTGTCAAATATGGCTCATCCCCCTTGTAAGCAGATATTAGTTCTAAGCTAGATGAATTTTTGTTTTTTATTAGCAAAAATGCATATTTTGACAGTATTTTTGTTGAATTGCTTATGTAAAATGAGTTGTCTGCGCAACCATAAAACACCGCTTTTATATTATTATATATTTTATCATTACTTATTAATGAGGTGTCGCTCATTATTACATCGTTATCCTGTGGCTCAAAAATTATTCCATTTTTATACAAAACCCACTTAATTGGTCCCGCAAAGCTACTTTTTTGAATAACTTGTGGCAAATCATCCATATTATATTTTATATCACCGGATTTAAGTAATTTGCCGAAATAATATCTCTTCGGGTAGTCATAAATAACCAGATCATATCCATACAATTCATTTTTTAAAACTTTTACACATCCAACTCCTTCTTTTCCAGAATAAGGATATTTTGGCAGTATTAACTCCCCATGCATTCCAAAATACAATTCTGCAACTAAATTATTATCAAGCATATCAGATTCGTTATTAAACGCCTGCTCTTCTTCTGTGGGAATAATATGTCGCGCAAAAGATGTGCTATTTGTAAAAGGTAGAAATATAACAAAAAAAACCAACAGCGGGCATTTGGATGGAGTAAATATAATTGTGCGTTTATTCATGATCTCTATACTCCTCCAATTTGTAGTAACGATGTTCAACGTGGGAAACCCAATGCTCATACCATTAAACTACCCCAGCTCCTGAAAAAAGTCAATGAAATTTCTTATCCCGCCTGTTGGAACATGCCGGTGTTTCCGGTTCATTTATCCCCGTTTCCGATTGCCAATTGGGCTTCGCCCATCGCCCCGCGCAGGCGGCGGACTTCCGGGTGATCCGGGGCCAGGGCTTCGGCCTCGCGGAGGGCGGTTTCGGCGTCGGCGGCGCGGCCCAGCTTCAGCAGCAGGCCCGCGCGATTGAGCCGGGGCGCAAGATACTTCGGCGCGGCGGCGGCGGCCTTTTCATACCAGCCCAGCGCGGTCTCCGCGTCGCCGTGCTGTTCCAGCCGCCAGCCGAGGCCGTTCATCAGTTCCGCGTTGCCGGGGGCGGGGGCGATGCCCTCCTCATACACCGCCACCCCCTCCGCGAAACGGCCCGTGTCCATGAACAGGTTGCCCAGGTTCGCCCGCGCGAGGGTGTAGTCCGGGTCGGCCGCCAGGGCGGCACGGTAGGCCGCCTCCGCCTCGGCGGTTTTCCCCTGTTCCGCACACAGCAGCCCCAGGTTGTTCCAGGCACGCAGCTCCTTCGGGTTCAGTTCCAGCGCCCTCCGGTAGGCCGCGCCGGCCTCGTCCGCGCGCCCCGCCAGCGCGAGGTGCCGCGCCAGGTTGTAGTGGTGCTCCGCCGAGTCCGGCGCGGCGGCGGTGATCCGCCCGTATTCCGCCACTGCGCCCGCCGTGTCGCCCTCCCTCGCCAGCGCCTCCGCCAGGTTGACCCGCGCCAGGATGAAGTCCGGGTTCGCCTCCAGCGCCGCCTGGTAGCATTGTTTCGCCCCGGCGGTGTCGCCCTCCTTCTCCAGCAGCACACCCAGGTCGTTCCGCGCGCGGGCATCGCGCGGGTTCAACCGCAGCGCCTCCCCAAAGGCGCGCTTCGCCTCCCCCGTCTTGCCCGCCCCGGCCAGCGCCGCGCCCGCGTGGAACAGCACGTCCTGCCGGTAGGGCGCGGGCTGATCCGACTCGTCGGGGCTGAGGGAGGCCATGAGCAGGCGCGCCGCCAGTTCGGGGCGTTTTCGCGCCGCAAAGGCATGGCCCAGCCGGAAGGGCATGTAATAGGAGTAGTCCAGCCCCAGCATGATTTCCGCCTCGGCGGCGGCCTTGTCCACCGCGCCCGCGTTCAGCCACGAGTCGGCGCGGTCATAGCGCCAGCGCGCCTCGTCGGGCCGGTAGGGAACCCAGTCCACCGCCGCCAGCGCGGTGAGCGCCGCGAACAGCGCGGTTCCCGCCAGCCCCGCCCGCATCCGCTTGCCGTGGAAGGCCTGAAACAGGCGGAACACGCCGTAGGCCCCCGCCAGCAGCATCAGCGGCACAAGGGGATGGCGCGCGCGCGCGTTCACAAAGAAGGGGATGAAGGAGGCGTAGTACACCAGGATGAAGGCCAGCATCAGCAGGATCATCTGCCCGGCCGTGGGCCCCCGCCGCGGGGTGTCATCACCGGCGGCCCCATCCGCCAGCCGCCCGCGCAACATGTCAGAGAGGATGAACAGGCATCCGCCCAAAAAAAGGCCGAAGACCAGGGGAAAGCCCGGCATCAGTTTCAGCGGGGGGTAGTGGTCCTTCTCGCACTGCACCACCTTGTTTTCCGTGATCTCCCAAGGCGACCAGAAAAGCACCATCTTTTTCAGCGCCAGCAACAGGGTGCGCCGGGGGTGCGCAAGCGCGTAGTCCAGCCCCTTCCGGAAGAAAATCTTGGACGCTTCGGAATGGGTCAGGTGCCCGTTGCCCACCTCCCTGCCCAGGCCGCGCACCATGTTGTCATACTCCCACACCGAAAACCTGCCCGTGCCCTCCAGTTTCTGGAGGTAGGGCGTCCACGACGTGTAGCCGTCCGAGTCCTCGCCGTTGCCGATGAGGAAGTTCTGGCCGAAATAGGTGGACACGGGCACAAACTCGCCCGACACGGCGTAGTTGCGCACAGTAACCGGGGCTATCACCAGGAAGGTGGCCGCCGCCAGCCCGGCCCATGCGGCGGGCACGCGGCGCAGCCGCCCCGCGCCCCACGCCACCCAGAGCATCCAAGCCGCCATGAAGGGGCCGAAAAGCAGGATGTTGGGCCGCATGATGGCGTAAAACCCCGTGATCAGCCCCGCCAGCAGCGCCCACCGCGCCTTGAACGACACCCCCCAAAACCGGAGCGCCCAAAACAGGCAGGGGATGAGAAAAACGAACACGGCGGGGTCGTTCACCTCGCCCTCGTAATAAATGAACCCCCAGTAGCCCGCCATGCCCGCCGCCGCCAGCAGCCCCACCGCGCGGTGGCACACCGCCCGGCCCAGCAGAAACACCAGCACGATGGACAGCAGCCCCAGCGCCATGTTCAGCACCCGCGGGGCCAGGTAACTCCCGTCGGTGGCCAGGTACACCAGGGCCAGCAGGTAGGGGTAACCCGGCGGGCGGTAATAGGGGGTTGTGGCAATCTTTGGATCGGAGCGGCCCTCCGGAACGGTCCAGTCGCCGCTGAGCATGGCACGCGCCTGGTAGTCCTGCACCTCCAAATCCTGCCGGAGCGCGCGGAAATCCGGGGCCTGCACCACCTCGGCCAGGTACCACACCCGCAGCAGCGCCGCCGCCAGCAGGATCAGGGTCAGCCAAAACCAGTCCTGCCGCCACAAAGGCGGGGGGGTGTCATGGGGTGTTGGGGATGTGCTCGACAATACCATTCACCTGAAGCGCCTAATTGCCCGGTTTGTTCACCGGATTCAGCATACCCGCAAGGCCGTGCGCCCCGCAAGATGGCAGGAGGGGGGGGGCACATTCCACTTCGCGGTCAAACCAATTTTATGTTGACTATTTTGCTAGTATGTGCAAAAATTGGACACAAGATGGTTTGGCTGTGTCCAATTTCTGGATTTATAACTGTCCAAGGACTAGTTTCAATGGCATCAAATGATCAAACCGGCTGGCGCGGCTTCACCCTCATTGAACTGCTGGTAGTAATTGCCATTATCGGTATTTTGGCGGCGATTTTGCTCCCCGCGCTGGCGCGGGCGCGTGAGGCGGCGCGCCGTTCCTCCTGTCAGAACAACCTCAAGCAGATGGGGCTCGCCTTCAAAATGTACGGCAACGAGGCGAACGGCGAGCGCTGGCCCACCATGAAACGGAACGAGACCCCCTGGTCCACGGGCGATCCCATCGTTGTGTCCAACCAGTGCTCCGTGCCGCAGGCCCGTTCTTTCGTGCCCGATGTGCAGTCCATGTACCCCGAATACCTTGCGGACCTGGAGGTGCTCCAGTGCCCCTCGTCGCCGGACTACACCGAGAACGACTGGAACTACGACAACGATCCCTCGAAGCCGGTGGATCCCTGCGCCGCCGACACCAAGGACAGTTACAACTATTTCGGCTGGGCCATGCTCAGCGAGCATGTGGTGCTGCCCGGCGCCGCGCCGAACGCGAACCCGCCGGAGCCCTCGATTAACCCCAACTTTGTGAACAAGCTGGTGGAGGCGCTGTCGCGGCATTACTTCCCCGCCACGCCCGAGGACGCCCTGGCGCTGGACCAGGACATGAACTACCAGGACCTCGGCTCCGTGGAGGGCGAGCGCACGCTCTACCGCCTCCGCGAGGGCATCGAGCGCTTCCTCATCACCGACATCAACAATCCCGCCGCGTCCAACATGGCCCAGAGCACCCTGCCCGTCCTGTGGGACCGGGTGTCCACGCGGCTCAAGAGCAGCTACGTGTCCGACGGGTTCAACCATGTGCCCGGCGGCGCGAATGTGCTCTACCTGGACGGCCATGTGGAGTTCATCCGCTACCCCGGCGACCATCCCGTGACCCGCGCCTTCGCCTCCGCCGTCAACCAGTTGTACATGACCATCTGGCCGGAGTGAGGCCGGGGCGGCTCAGTACAGCCCCTGGGGGTCGGGGTCTATCTTCAACTGCACCCTGCCCGCGGGGTGCTCCTCCATGAAGCGCGTCCGGGCGAGGCGGGCCAGCCCGTTGATCTGTTGGGCGGACCGCGAGAACACCGCAAGGTTCCACCGGTAGAGGCGGTTGACGCGGCGGATGACCGAGGGCGCCGGGCCGACCACCTCCACCCCGGCCTGGTCCGGGTCGCGCAGCGCGGCGGCCAGCAGGTTGCGCAGGCGGAAACCCTCCCGCTCGGCAACCTCCGGGTCCTCCGACTCGATCAGAAAATGCAGCATGCGCCGGAAGGGAGGGTACCCCGCCGCGTGGCGCAGCGCGATTTCCTTCTCGTAAAAGGCGGGGTAGTCGTGCGTCGCCGCCGCCGCCACCGCGTAATGCTTCGGGCGGAAGGTCTGGATAATCACCTCGCCGGGCCGGTCGCCCCGGCCCGCGCGGCCCGCCACCTGGGTGAGCAATTGGAAGGTCTGCTCCGCGGCGCGGAAGTCCGGCAGCCCCAGCCCGCTGTCGGCGTTGATCACGCCCACCAGGGTCACCCCCGGATAGTCGTGGCCTTTGGCAAGCATCTGCGTGCCCAGCAGGATGTCCACCTCCCCGGCGGCAAAGCGCCCCAGTATCTTCGCGTGGCCCCCCTTGCCCGCGGTGGTGTCGGCGTCCATGCGGGCAACACGCGCCCCCGGAAAGGCGTGCATGAGGTAGTCCTCCGCCTTCTGGGTGCCCATGCCCAGGTAGATGAGCGGGTTGAAGTGGCACTTGCCGCAGATCAGCGGCTTGGGCTTTTCGGCGTTGCAGTAGTGGCACTTCAGCACGGAACCCGCGCTGTGGTAGGTGAGGCTCACCTGGCAGTTGTCGCATCCCGCCACCCAGCCGCACTGGGGGCAGAGCACGAAGGGCGCGAAGCCGCGCCGGTTGAGCAGGAGGATGACCTGCTCGCCCGCGCTTACCCGGCCCTTCACCGCCTCCTCCAGCGCCTGGGACAGCACGAGCTGGCCGCTGGTCTCCCGGGCCTCGGCGCGCATGTCCACGATGCGCACCGCCGGCAGCTCGCTCCGGGTGGCGCGCTTGAGCAGCTCCAGCCGGACGGACTTGCCCGTTTCGGAGTTGTGGTAGGACTCCACCGACGGCGTGGCCGACCCGAGGACGCACACGGCGTTGAGCGCGCGGGCGCGCATGATGGCCACGTTGCGGGCGTGGTAGCGCGGCGCCTCGCCCTGCTTGTAGGAGCCGTCGTGCTCCTCGTCCACGATGATGATGCCCACATTCGGCAGGGGAGCAAACACGGCGGAGCGCGCGCCCACCACGATGCGCACCTCCCCCTGCCGCGCGCGGCGCCACTCGTCGTAGCGCTCGCCCTGGCTGAGGCCGCTGTGCAGCACGGCGATGCGGTGCTTGAACCGCGCGTAGAAACGGCCCACGGTCTGGGGGGTGAGGGAAATCTCGGGCACGAGGATGATGGCGTCGCGGCCCAGCTCCAGCACGCGCTCAATGGCCTGGAGGTACACCTCGGTCTTGCCCGAACCCGTGATGCCCCGTATCAGAAAAGTCTGGTATTTGCCCGCCTCCGCCGCCCCGCAGATGGCGCGGTGCGCCGCGCGCTGCTCCGGGTTGAGCGGGTGCTTCTCCTGCGCGCGCGGGTCCGCCGTTATCTCCGGGCTGCGGTAAATGTCGCGCTCAAAGCGCTCCACCAGCCCCTTCTTCTCCAGCGCCGCCAGAATGGTGCTGTCCGCCTGGTGCTTCGCGTACAGCGCCGTGGCGGCGGTTTCCCCCCCGCCGTGGAGCAGGTCCAGGTAGACCGCCGCCTGCTTCGGCGCGCGCCGCTGCATCGCGGCGAGGGCGTCGTTGCCCGGCACGGCGGACTCCGCCACGCGCACCCAGGTCTCGGTGAGCACGGACACGCCGCCCGCGCCGGGGGCGGATTCCGCCGTGACCACCCCGCGCCGCACCAGCGCGAGCAGGGTGTTGCTGAGCGCCCGCCCCCCCGCGGCGGCGGCGAGCTGCCGCTCCGTGAGCGGGCCGCGCGCGTGCAGCGCCGCGATGATTTTGCCCTGCCGCTCCGACCAGCGCCCCTCGGAAATGCGCTCCGGCGCCAGCCGGTACAGGGTGCGCGCCGAGGACTTGGCCCCGGCGGGCAGGGCGCACTGGAGCGCCTCGCCCCAGGAGCAGCAGTAATAGTCGGCCATCCACCGGCAGAGCCGCAGCATCTCCCCGTTGAACACGGGCTCCGCGTCGGGCAGGTCCACCAGCGCCTTCACGGTTTCCACGTCCGTGCGGTCCTTCACCGCCACCACATAGCCCGCCGTGACCTTGTTGCGCACCGGCGCGAGGGCGCGCATGCCCGGCGCGGCGCGGTCCCGCAGTGATTCCGGCACGGCGTAGGTGAAGGGCTGGTCCACCGCGATGGGAAAGACGATGTCCGCGTACAGGGGCGAAGCGGTCATGGCACATTGCCGGGCGCGGGGGCTTCCGCGTCCCCGTGGCGCAGCACCACCATGGTCATGTCATCAAAGACGTCCTCCTTGCCGCAAAATTCCACCACCTCCGCGCTGATGCGCCCGGCGATGGCCTCCGGTTCCAGGCCCGCCCCGGCCAGTTCCGCGAACAGGCGCGAAAGGCGGTTCTCCCCGAAGGACTCGCCCTGGGAGTTGCGCGCGTCCGCCACGCCGTCGCTGAACACCAGCAGCGCCGCGCCGGGCGGCATCACCAGCGTGTTCTCCCGGTAGACCGTCTCGCGGGAGAGCCCCAGCGGGAAGGCGGGCTCGCAGGGGACGCGCCGCGCGGACTCGTCGCCCGGCAGCACCATCAGCGGCGGGTTGTGGCCCGCCACGGCGTAGCGCGCCACCCCGGCGTGGGGCTCCACGCGCAGGCAGAACAGCGTCACAAAGCGGTAGGCCGCGCCCATGCGCCGGCTGAGCTCGCGGTTCGTGCGCCGCAGCAGCTCGGCGGGCTCCTGGAAGTCGTTCGCCAGCGTGCGCAGCATGCTCCAGCACTGCGTCGTCAGCAGCGCCGCGGGCATGCCCTTGCCGGTGGCGTCGCCCAGCACCACGCCCACCGCCCCGTCGGTCATGGGCATGAAGTCGAAAAAGTCGCCGCCCACCGTCTTCGCCGGGCGGCAGAGCCCCGCCATGCGGAAGCCGGGCACCAGCGGCGGTTCCTTGGGCAGCAGCATCTGCTGCACCTCCGCCGCGATGCGCAGCTCGCTCTCCAGCCGCTCCCGGTCCGCCGTCTGCCGCCGCACCAGCGCCACCTGCCTGCGCAGCGACGCGGCCATGTGGTTGAAGGACTGGGCCACCCCTTTGAATTCGTCGTTCCGGCGCAGCGTGATGCGGTAGTCCAGGTTGCCGTCGCCGAAGGCCTTCGCGCCGCGCATCAGCGCCTCCAGCGGCTGGGACAGGCCCCGGCTCAGGATGATGCTCGCCACCACCCCCAGCACGATGGCCGCCGCGCCCACCACGGCGATGAGCAGCACGTACTGGTAGATCAGCAAAATGCCGACGCTGGTCTGGTGCTGGATGAACAGCGCCAGGGGCACCCCGCCCGCCGGGGTGAGCGCCGAAACCACGCCCACGTCCCGGCCCACAAGGGCCGTGCGGAAGGGCTCGCCGCTTTTCAGAAAGTCCATGCAGAGCCGCCGCAGATCCGCGTCCACCACGCCCTGCCCCCGGTACCGGGGCGATCCGGAGGCGGCAATCACCCGGCCCTCCCCGTCCACCACGGCGATGCGCTCGAAGTTCATGCCGGTCATGAACCGCTCCACCACGTTGCGCACCTCGAAATCCGCGGTGATGGAATTGATCAGCTCCGCGCCCGCCCCCACCTGCACGATGCGCGGCGCGTCCACGCCGCCCACGCCGACATACTGGTAGGGCGCCTTGTCCAGCGCGCGCGGCCCCATCTCCTGCTTCACCGGCGGGGCAAAGGGCTGCTCCAGCAGGCCCAGGAAGGGCCTCACCTGCGGATCCCTGGCCGCCGCCTCCACAAAATTGAATTCCGGGCCGCCGCCCGGGTGCAGCCACGCACGGCCCTGCTCGTCCGTCACCCACACCTCGTCGAGCAGCGGAAAGCCCCGCAGCGCCGCCGAACGCTCGCTCACCCGGTGGATGATCTCCCCCGCGCCCAGCTTTTCCGCGCTGCCGCCCGACTCCGAAAGCGCCACCAGCTCCGCCACCAGCAGCGCCTGCACCACCATCTGGTCGGAGACGCGGTCCATCACCTTGCGCGGCAGGTTCAGCCCGTACTCGATGTTGCGCTGCGCCAGCAGGTTGAGCTGCACCCCCGCGTGGTAAAACAGCGCACCCGTGCGCTGCGCGTAAATCGAGATGACCACCACGGCCATGCCCGAAACGGCCAGCACGACAATCAGGCTGACGGTCAGGCTCAGCCGGGTGCGGAACCGGATCATCATCCCCCGCCGCCCCCGGCGGGATCATCCCAGCCGTCGTCCTCACCCGCCACGGCCAGCGCCCGCTCATAGCGCGCCAGCGCCGTGTCCAGCGTGTCGTCCTTGTGCACCGAAAAAAGGCCCGCCAGGTTCGTGATTTCAAACACCGTGCGGATCGAGTCGTTCAGCCCGCACAGGCGCAGCATCCCCCCGCCGGGGCGGCACGCGTCCCGGATGCGGAGCAGCTCCGTGATGGCCGCGCTGCTCAGGTACAGCACGTGCTGGAAATTCAGCAGCAGGCGGCAGTCCGGGCGCTCCGACACGTGGCCCAGCACCTGGTCGCCGAAATCGCGCACATTGTTGTCATCCAGCATGTCCGCCGCGTGGATCGTGCCCACCGTCACGGGGCCAACCTCGTCAAAGGTGAGATACAGCGCCATTTCCGCCTCCGTTCTGTCCGTTCGCGCCGCCGTCCCGCCGCAGCCGGTATGCCATCACCAGCCGCCGCCGCGAACGGTCGTACACCACCCGCTCCATGTAATGCTTGATCAGGCATACGCCCCGCCCGTGCAGATCCCCGCAGCAGGGCATGGACACGCTGTCCGGGTCGAAGCCGCCCCCCTCGTCGCCCACCGACAACAGGCCCAGATCCCCGTCCTCGGAGACTTCCAGGGTCACCCGCGCGTCCGCGCGGCCCTTGTTGCCGTGCTTCACCGCGTTGCTCAGGGCCTCCTCAAGGCACAGCCACAGCGCAAAACGGTCCTCCTGGGACTGTATCCACCCCCGGCCCTCCAAAGTTTCAAGAACATTGGACAGCAGCGCGTGCGCCGCCTCGGGGGTGCTTGCGATTTCCGCCTGAAATATCGTCCCGCGCATTGCCGAAATCCGTCCGCAGTTTCGCCGCCCAACCACCCCCATAGACTAGCACAGTCACACTTTCCGGGGGAAGACACCCCCCATCCCCCCTCTTCCGCCGTGCCGCCCCAAATCTCCGGACGCTTATGCGGACTCCGCCGGGAGCCGGCGGCTCCAGTACAGGTAGAAGGGGACGCCGGAGAGGAGGAGCACGCAGCCGATGCCGGCCTCGCGGGGCTGCTGGATGACGGTGACCATGACGAGTACCAGGCAGAAGAGCACGAAAAATGCGGGGACAAAGGGGTATCCCGGCACGGTGTAGGCGCGGGGCGCGTCCTTCATTTTCCGGCGCAGCACGAAGACGCCGAAGGCCGCCGCGCCGTAGAAGATGAAGGAGGCGAAGATGACCATGTCGCTGAGCTGGTCGAAGGAGCCGCTGAGCACGAGCACCGACGCCCAGGCCCCCTCCATGACCAGCGAGACGGAGGGCGTGCGGTATTTCGGGTGGCACCGCGCCGCGATTTTGAAGAAGAGCCCGTCCCGCGCCATGGCGAAGAAGGTGCGCGACGTGGGCATGAGCTGGCAGTTTGTCGCGCCGAAGGTGGACACGAGGATCAGCACGGCGACGAGGCTGGCCGCGCCGTCGCCGAAGGCGCGGCGCATGACCTCCACCCCGGCGATGCTGTTCTGGCTGCGCGCCACGGCGCGCAGCTCCTCAACGGGCATGACATAGAGGTAGGCGAGGTTGACCAGCAGGTACACCGCCACCACGCCGCCGACGGCGAGGCCCAGCGCGATGGGGATGTTCCGCTTCGGGTTCCTGATCTCGTCGCCGAGGCTGGTGATGTTGTTCCAGCCGTCATAGGCCCAGAACGCGCCGAGCATCGCGGCGAACATGGCGCCGAAGAGGCCGAGGCCGGACCCGTACTCCGCGCCCGGCGCGGGGCCGAGGGGTGCGAGGTGCGCCACCGAGCCCGCCCCCGAGCAGAGGCCGAAAAGCACCACCACCGAAATCCCGAGCAGCTTGAGCGCCGTGGAGATGTTGGCGATGACGCCGCCGAAAATCACGCCGCAGTAGTTGGCCGTGGTGATGAAGGCGAGCGTGCCGATGGTGAAGGCCTTCACCCCCAGGTTGTGGAGGGGGTAAAAGACCCCGAACAGGGAAAGCTGCTCCCATTCCGGGCCGAGCCGGGGGAATTCAAAGAGGGCGTTGGCCGACTCGCCGAAGATGTAGGCGATGGACGCGATGGACGCGGACTGCATGACGGTGAAGCTGCCCCAGCCGAACATGAAGGCGAAGGGGCGGCCGTACATCTTCCTGAAATAGTCGTAATAGCCGCCGGGCCCGGAGATGAGCCCCGCCACCTCCGCGTTGGAAAGCGCCCCGCACAGGCTCACCGCGCCCGCAATCACCCAGCACGCCAGCAGCAGCCCCGGCGACATCAGCTGGTCCGCCATGGGCGCGGCCTTTTTGAAAATGCCGGAGCCGATCATGTTGCCCATGATGATCATCACGGCGGTCGTCAGCCCGAGCCGCTGCAGCAGGCCGCTGGCCGGGGGTGTCTGTGTGCCGGGAGTAAGCATGGCGGGGATGGGATGTTTCCTCAGCCCGTGAAGGCGGGTCCGGTGAGGGCTTTCCAGTTCTCCTTGTAAAGGAAGAAGGCGATGCCGTTGGCGCCCGCGCGGCGCACCTCGTCGGCGGTTTCGCCCATGAGCGGATCGTCAATGTAGACGATGGGCGCGAGTTCCCTGTCCTCCGGCAGCAGCGCGCGGGCCATGGCGGTCTCGTGGCCCACGGCCTGCGGCGGCACGGCGGCCTGGATGTGGCGCACCCGGCGCGACGCGATGGCCTTGTCCAGCCCCAGCAGGTTCAGGCACGCGCCCATGACCGCCTCCTCTTCGGGCGTGCCGGACAGGCCCAGCTCCTCGGGGAGGATGGACAGTTCCCAGTTCAGGCAGGCAATGCCGGGCCGGTCGGGGTAAAGCCGGTAAATCATCGGGCAGAACACGTCCACGAATTCCGAAAGGTCGGCGTAGGACTGGCCCACAAGCGGCGCGAGGGAGGGGGTGAAAATGTACACGCCCATGCGCTTGCCCGCGCCGTGGAGGACGGCGGCGATGTTCTTGAAATGCTCCGTGGTGCACACGCGGCGGAAGCGGAACCAGTCGAGAACGCCGGGCCGGGCGCTGAGCCATTCCAGCACGCCCGCGGCGGAGCGCCGCCAGGGCAGGCTTTTCGCGGCCTGCGCGGGCGGCGTGGTGAGCGCCCCGTGCAGCGCCGTCACGTCCGCCTTCATCCGCGCGAAGTCGAAGCCCAGCTCCGCCGCCTTCCTCTCGCTGTGGGCGGAAAAGTCGGTGAGAAAGGCCATCAGCCCCGATGCGGGCGAGGCGAAACGGCATCCATCCACCAGCACGCCCGCCACGCCCGGCGTGGCGGCCATCTGCTCGTAGGACTTCAGGTTGCGCTCGCGGATGACGGGGCTGTTGGGCGAGCCCGACCCGAACCATACCTGCGGCTTGCCGGTGATGTCGAGGGCGAGATGCTCCGTCTCCTGCTCACCCGCGCCGAAGGCGCCGCCGCACAGCCACGACTCCATGCCCGCGCTGTTCACCGCCTCGATGGCCTTGGCGTCGCCGCCCACCACCACGTTGAAGCCCTGCTCCCGCATGGCCTTGGCGGTCTCCGCCGGGTTGTCCCCGCAGCCGTAGATCCAGTAACGGTGGGGTGGGGGGGGCGGCGCGTTCTCCGCGCCGGAAGCGCCCGCGGCGGCGGTGATTGCGCCGCCCGCCAGCGCGGCGGTCTGCAGGAAGGCGCGCCGGTTCAGTCCGGGGGTGTTGTGCTGTGCCATGTGCCGTGTGCTCCGTTATTTGGGCAGTTCCACCCGCAGGTGCATGCTCTTGAGCTGGGTGAGCTGGAGCAGGCCGTACTTGGAGAGGGTGGCCCCGCGGCCCGTGTCCTTCACGCCCGTCCAGGGCAGCGCCGGGTCGAGGTAATCGCAGCGGTTCATGAAGAAGGTGCCCGTCTCCACCCGCGCGCCCACCCGCGCCGCCCGCACCGGGTCGGAGGTCCAGATGGACGCCGTCAGCCCGTAGGCGCTGTCGTTCATCAGGCGGATCGCCTCTTCGTCGCCCGACACCGGCAGGATGCCGATGACCGGGCCGAAACTCTCCTCGGCAATGAGGGAGCAGTCCTGGGGCGCGCCGGCCACCACCGCCGGGGCGAAGAACCAGCCCGTGCCGGGTTTCTCAAACTCGTCGGGCGACACCACCAGCCTTCCGCCCCGCGCCACCGCCTCGTTCACCTGCCCCGCCAGGAATTCGGGCGCGCCTTTCGAGGCCATCGGCCCGATGCTGGTGGCGGCGTCCTTAGGATCGCCCAGCCGGTAGGCCCGCGCCTTTTCCGCGAAGGCCTCGACGAAGCGCTCATAAATGGACTTCTCGACGTAGATGCGCTCCACGGCGCAGCAGGACTGGCCGGTGTTGTACATCGCGCCGTCCAGCGTGTTTTCCACGCTGAAGTCGAAGGGCGCGTCCGCGCAGACGTAGGCGGGGTCCTTGCCGCCCAGCTCCAGCCCCGTGCCGATGAAGCGGCCCGCCGCGCTCTGCACCACCTCATGGCCGCCGCGCACCGAACCGGTGAAGGACACAAAATTGACGTCCGGATGCTTGATCAGCCGGTCGGTCACCCCGTGGTCCGCCACCACGTCCTGCACCAGCCCCTCCGGCGCGCCCGCGCGGCGGAAGGCCTCCGTGAAGGCGCGCCCGCAGAGCGGCGTCTTGCTCGAATGCTTGATGATCACCGCGTTGCCCGCGAGCAGGGCGGGCACCACCACGTTCACCGCGATGAGCAGCGGATAGTTCCACGCGGCGATGTCCAGCACCACGCCCAGCGGCTCGTGGCGGATGTACCGGGTGAAGCACGGCTTTTCCGGCAGATACTCGTCGGCCAGCGTCTCCTCCGCAATGGAGATCATGTGGCGCGCCCGGTCCAGCATGCCGTTCACCTCGTTGCGCGCCTGCGAAAGGGGCTTGCCCATCTGGCCCGTGATGTCCGCCGCAATCCGGTCCCCCGCGGCGGAGAACTCGCCCATGAAGGCCTCGCACAGCGCGCGCCGCTCCGCGTGGGACGTCCAGCGCCACTGCTCAAAGGCGGCGCGGGCGCGGCGGACCACGCCGTCAACGTCCCCCTCGCCCAGCATGGGCAGGGTGGTGTAAACGGACTCGTCAAAGGGGTTGATGACCTTGAGTTCCTTGGCGGACATGGGTAAGGGGCCTTTCGTGCGCAAGTTGCGGGTTGTACAGGGGTTCGGCGCGGACGGTTGCCGCCGCCTTGGCGGGTATTATCACCGGAAAACGCGCCGAGACTCAAGGAAAACGGGAATTCCGCCGGTTTGCCCCAGTCCGGTCGCGGGCGGGATAATGGGGGCCGGACAGCGGCAACATTCCCGGAGAAACACCATGCAGGTAATTTTGATGAACACGCGGCGGGACGCCATCGAGCTGACGGCCCGCGCCATCGCACGGCAGCTGCGCGCGAAGCCGAACACCGTGCTGGGCCTGGCCACGGGCCGCACCATGGAGGGGCTGTACGCCCGGCTGGTGGAGATGCACCGGATCGAGGGGCTCGATTTCTCCCTTGCCACCACCTTCAACCTGGACGAGTATGTGGGGCTGCCGCCGGAGCATGAGAGCTCCTACCGCTACTACATGAACCACCACCTCTTCTCGAAGGTGAACATTGACCCGCGCAACACCCACCTGCCCAACGGCATGGCGGCGGATCCCGAGGCGGAGGGGCCGGTCTACGAGGCGATGATGAAAGACGTGGGCGGCATCGACCTGCAACTGCTCAGCATCGGCGAGTCGGGGCACATCGGCTTCAACGAGCCCCTTTCCGCCATGTTTTCGCGCACCCGCGTCAAGGCGCTCACGCCCAAGACGGTGGAGCAGAACGCGCCCCTCTTCCGCACCCCCGCCGAGATGCCGCGCCTCGCGGTCACCATGGGCGTGGGAACCATCCTGGAGGCCTCCCGCTGCCTGGTGCTGGTGACCGGGGCGAACAAGGCGGAGGTGCTGGCGAAGGCGGTGGAGGGGCCCGTCACCTCCATGATCTCCGCCACGGCGCTCCAGCTCCACGCCAACTGCACCGTCATCGTGGACGAGGACGCGGGCCGCCTGCTGGAGCAGAAGGACTACTACCGCTGGATATTTGAGAACGATCCGCAGTGGGCCGGCATGCGCGGATGAGCGGCGGAATAGCCGCACCGCCGCAAAGTGTTTGATTTTTTATCCGTTTGCCTTGGGAGCCGGACCCGCCTATAATCGGAACCACTGCCGGGGCGGCATCAACCGTTTTCAATCAACACCGGACAATGCATGGAGACAGTGAAATGAGCAACGCGACGGCCTTAACAGAGCAGAATTTTGAACTGAGCGTGTCCGAGGGCGTGTCCCTGGTGGACTTCTGGGCGGAATGGTGCGGCCCCTGCCGCATGCTTGCGCCCGCCATCGACCAGCTCGCCGAGGAATACAAGGGCAGGGCGCTCGTCGCCAAGGTGGACGTGGACCAGGCCCAGGGCCTCGCGGTCAAATTCGGCGTGCAGAGCATCCCCACCCTGCTGGTCATGAAGGACGGCAGGGAGGTGAAGCGCTTCATCGGCGTCACCGCCAAGGGCGAAATCGCCAAGGCCATTGACGCGGCCCTCGCCTAGTCCCGGCACTTTCCAGTAACGAAACACGCCCGGAACGGCCCCGGTCGCGGGGCTGTTCCGGGCGTGCTGTTTGCGTCAATACTTTGCCGGTTGGGCGGTGGCGAGGAATTCCTCCAGCGCCCCGGCGGCGGGTATGGACGGCTGGGCGCCCGCCACGGTCGCGGCCAGCGCGCCCGTGCCGTTTGCCCGGCGCAGCGCCTCCGCCTCGCGCCCCGGTGCCCACCAGAGGGCCAGCGCGGCGGTGAACGCATCGCCCGCCGCCGTCGTGTCCACGGCCCGCACCGGGAAGGGCGGCATGAACACCTCCCCGTCCGGCCCGAGCCACAGCGAACCCCGCGCCCCGAGTTTCATCACCGCATGGGCCGCCCCCGTGTCCCGCAGCGCCCGCGCCGCCGCCCGCGCCGTGTCCACCGAGTCCACGTGAATCCCGGTGAGCGCCTCCGCCTCCGTTTCATTGGGCGACACGATGTCCGCCAGTCGGATCAGTTCCGGTTCCACCTTTTGTGCCGGGCCCGCGTCCAGCAGGGTCACCGCCCCCTTGGCCCGGCCCAGTTCAAAGGCCGCCGTCACCGTCTCCAGCGGCACTTCAAGCTGGGCCAGCACCACATCCGCCGTGGCGAAAACATCACCGCAGGCGCGCACGTCCTCCGGGGTCAGCGCAAAGTTGGCGGAGGGGGTCACCACGATGCAGTTTTCTCCCTCCTCCGCCACCAGGATGACCGCCGTGCCCGTGGGTTCCGTGGGGTGCACCTTCATACGGGCTGTGTCCACCCCCGCCGCCGCCAGGGAGTCGCGCTGCTGGCGGCCGAAGGCGTCGTTCCCCACGCAGCCGATAAAGGTCACCCGCGCGCCCAGCCTGCCCGCGGCCACCGCCTGGTTGGCCCCCTTGCCGCCCGTGACGGTGGCGAAAGAGTGGCCAATGAGCGATTCCCCCGGTTTCGGGCTGCGGGGCACCCGCGTCACAAGGTCGATGTTCGCGCTGCCCACCACCACAATGTGCCGTGTTTCTGCCATGACATGCTGCTCCCGCGCGGATGCCGCGCATGGCGCGCATTATAAACAAAACCGGCGGGGGCGGGGGAGCGGGGAATGGACGGAATGGACCCAGTGGACAGAAGTGGACGGGAGTGGACGGGAGTGGACGGGAGTGGACGGGAGTGGACGGGAGTGGACAAGGCAGGCGCGGGGTGGAGAAGGTGGGCGTGGGTGGAGAAGGTGGGCAGAAAAAGCACACAGCCGCCCCACCGTTTCCCCGCCGCCCTGTCCATACAGTCCTCCCCCGTCCACTTCTGTCCACCCTCTTAAAGTCTGTTGAAGGGGGCCCGCCCCCCTTCAACAGACCGCTTGCGCTGTGGTGGTCGCATGGCTTGTGGGGCGTGTGCTGCTGCGGCGGGGGCTCACCCCCGCCGCAGCAACAAAAACGTTCAGGCGGACTGGACGGCGCAGGAGCGGATGACCTGCGCCAGTTCCGCTGCCGTCACCTCGCCGTGCAGCTCCCCGGCGCGGCGCAGGAAGGCCTCGTAGACCCGGTCCATGGCCGCCGGTTCCAGCGCACTGCCCATCCGTGCGGCCTCGTGGGCGATGGCCCGGCGGCCTGAGCGCGCCGTAAGCACAAATCGGTGGCCGGGCGCGCCCACCAGCGCCGGGGGGACATACTCATAGTTTTCGGGCGTCTTCAAAATGCCGTCCTGGTGGATGCCGGAGCTGTGGGCGAAGGCGTTGCGCCCCACCACGGCCTTGTTCGGCTGCACGGGCACCCCGGAGACCTCCGCCACGCGCCGGCTCAGTCCGGCGGTGTGCTCCAGCCGCAGCCCCGTGCCGGCAATCCCCTTCATGGCCAACGCCACGGCCACCTCCTCCACGGCGGCGTTGCCCGCCCGTTCGCCGATGCCGTTCACCGTGGTTTCCAACTGCCGCGCGCCCGCGCGCACCGCCGCCAGACAGTTCGCCGTGGACAGGCCCATGTCGTCGTGGCAGTGGGCCGACACGATGATGTCCGGCCCCGCGAAGGACACGATGTCGGCGATGAGCGCGCCGTACTCCTCCGGCAGGGCGCAACCCACGGTGTCGGGGATGTTCACCCGTTCCGCCCCCGCCTCGATGGCGGTTTGGACGCACTGGCGCAGAAATACCCGATCCGCGCGGGTGGCGTCCTCGGCGCTGAACTGCACGGCCATGCCGTGGCGGGCCGCCCGCCGGACCGATTCCTCCACGGCGCGCACCGCCCCGGCACGGGGGATGCGCAGCTTGCGCGCCAGGTGAATGTCGGATACGCCCAAAAACACATGGATGACGGGCCGGACCGCGCCGTCCAGCGCCGCCGCCGCCGCGTCCACATCCCCGGGACGGCACCGTGCCAGGGCCGCCACTTCGCAGTCCCGCACGGCGGCGGCCACGCGGGCAACCGCCGCCGCGTCATCCGGTGAGGACGCCGGAAAGCCCGCCTCTATCGTTGCGGCGCCGAAAGCCTCCAGCCTTCGGGCCAGCTCCACCTTCTCGTCCGCCGCGAAATGCACGCCCGGCGTCTGTTCGCCGTCGCGCAGGGTGGTGTCAAATATGCGCACTTGTCTGGACATGATTCAGTTCCTTCTTTGCCGAATTCGGCCTTTGTTTTTTCAAAGTCACCCATGCTGGAACCGTCACATCCGTGCAAGCGGGCGGATTTGGGCATGACTAGCCCCGAATCCATGGACACCACCTCCTTTCGGTGGCGGCTTTTCGCCGCCGTGCCCCCCGTCCGGCGGCTGCCGGGGGGGGGGGCGGTTAAAAACACAGCCGCCGCGGACCTTCTGGCCCGCGGCGGCTGCCGGTTTGTGTGGTTGCCTTGCTGCGGTCACACACGCCGACGCATGACGGGCCTGCCTCGCATCCCGAGTCGGAGTCGCAGGAGTGTGTCATGCATCATCGTGTTCATAACCGCCTCAAATGTTGGTGTGATTATACCGTGTTTTTCGCTCTGCCGCAAACCGGCGGCAACGGCGCGCCTTTTCCAAGGCGTGTGAAGCAGGCCGCCGCCACAGTCATTTCCCCCAGCACCATCACCACGGCGCAGGGCCCCAGGGTGGCGTAGTCGGCCATGACTTCACGGGGGATGCCAAAGACCGCGCCCAGCGCCACAAAAACGTCCAAATCATAGCCCGCCGCCTCGTGCCGCGAAAACCAGTCCGTCACCGCGCCGCACCAGACAATGTCGTGCATGTTGGAAGCGGCGCATCCGAGGGCGAAACTTCCCAGCATCACCAGCGCCAGGGACGAGACGCGGAGGGGGATTTGGTGGAAACGGTGCGCGCCCGCCCATGCCGCGCCCGTCAGGAGCGGAATGGTGAGCGGCACCCCCAGAAATGCGGAAAGCATGAACATCCAGCTTGCCGCGAGATCGGAAAGCCCCTCGAAGCGGGGCCGGTCTATCAGGGTCAGGCAGAGGGCCAGGAGAATGAATCCGGGCACGATACACATCCAAAAGGCAGGCCGGGAGGGGAGGATAAAATCAAGGCGTTTCACCCGCAGGAAAAGCGCGGCCCCCGCGATCACGCCGAAGAACAACAGGATCGCCAGGCACAGGCTCCAGGTGTTTCCAACCATGTCCAGCAGCAGTGTGGTGCGTGGGGACATAACAAACTCCTCCCTTTCTGTCCGCGTGTTTTACCTTTGACCTCTCGGGCGGCACGGCGGTGTCATCACGTCCGCCGTCACCGGTTTTCAAGGTTTTTCAACACCAGCAGGGCGTTGCGTTTCATGCCCGCCAGTCCCGCCCGGCGGACGGGGGTGCCGGTGAAGGTGGCGTCAAACCATTCCGCGTTTCCTTCGGCGAGCTGTTCCAGCGGCGGGTTGGCCGCGCCGGGACGGGGCAGGAAATCGGCGCGTTCCGTGTCCGGTGACTTCTTGTTCCAGGGGCAGACCTCCTGGCAGACGTCGCAGCCAAAGACCCATCCGCCCATTTTTCGCGCCAGGGTATCCGGAATCTCCCCCCGGTTTTCGATGGTGTGGTAGGCGATGCACCGGTTGGAGTCCACCACCCGGGGCGCGGTGATCGCGCCCGTGGGGCAGGCGTCCATGCAGGCGGTGCAGGTGCCGCAGCGGTCGGGCGCGGGCGCGCCGGGGGTGAATTCCGCCGTGGTGGCGATGGTGGCGAGAAAAAACCACGAACCCAGGTCCTGCCGCAGGATGAGGCTGTTTTTTCCAATCCATCCGAGCCCGGCCCGCGCCGCCCAGGCCCGCTCGCGCACGGGCGCGCTGTCAATGGACAGGCTGGTCCGCGCGCCGGGCGCAAGGTCCGTGATTGCCGCCGCCAGCCGCCGCAGGGGTTTCAGCAGGGCGCGGTGGTAGTCCCGTCCCCAGGCATAACGGGACACAAGGCCGCTCCCGGCGGGCGCGGGCGGGCGCGGGGAATGGTGGTTGGCTGCCACCACCACCACCGAGCGCGCCTCCGGCAGGCGCAGGGCGATATGCTGCCGCAGGTCGCGGGTGCGCGCCATCCAGTCCATGCCCGCATGGTGTCCCGCCGCCAGCCATGCGTCGAAGCCGTCGTCCGCCTCGGCGGACACGGGGGCCACCGCGCAGGCGTCGAAACCGAGCGCCCGCGCCGCCGCCTTGAGGGGTTCCAATGGAAGGGGGCCGCTCATGCGGGCGCTTCCCCGAGGAGCAGCCGCAGCACCGCGTTGGCCTGGTGGTGCGCGGCGATGCCCACGCGCGGGGCCATGAGGCCCATGCCCGGCGCGGCCTCGGAACTTTCGTCGCCCACCACCACGATGCGCCGGCCCAGCATGCGGGTGCGCACCGTGTTGTTGGGGCCGTGTCCGGCCAGGCCGGAGGCCACCACCACGGGCCGGTCCGGATAGGCGGCGGTGAAGGACTCCACCAGCATGGCTTTTTCCTCCGCCCGGTCGAAGGCCTCCACCAGCACCTGGACGTCCCTGAACACCACGGGCACGTTTTCCGGGGTGAGCCGGACCTGCGCCGGTTCCAGCGCCACGTAGGGGTTGATGCGGTGGAGGTTGGCGCGGAGCGCCTCCGTCTTGGGCAGGCCGATCTGGTCGGTGAAATACTGCTGCCGGTTCAGGTTGCTCGGCTCCACCACGTCGAAGTCGGCCAGCACCAGCCGGCCCGCGCCCACCCGCGCCAGCGCCACCGCCACGGCGGATCCCAGCCCGCCCAGCCCCGCCACGCCCACCACCGCCCGCTTCAGCACGGCATGCACCCCCGGCGTGTGCCGCGCCGCCATGAGTGCCTCCAGTTCCTCCGGGGGGGGCGTTTCCCCGCGCCGGATCAGCACCACCGCGTCGCCGTCGCGCAGGGGCGCGTCCCCCGGGGCCGCCGCCCCGTTGAGGATGACCACGTCCGCGCCGGGTTTCACCCGGTCCCGGAGCGAAAGAAGCGATTCCCCCGCCTCCGCCTGAAACGGGCGCTCGTTGAGGAGAATTGAAACCATGCCGCCGCCTTCCGTTGTCCAAGTTCCTGTTGCGTCGCGCCGTTGCGTGTGCTAGATTCAGCGGAACGCCCTGCGCGTGAAAAAAGCATAACTTCAACAAGGAGAAGATTACCATGTGGCAGCGTGTGCTGGTGTTGGCGGCGGCTTTTGCCGTCCTTTTCGGTTTTTCGGCCCTGGCCGAGGATGATGACATGGTCATGGGCGTGTACGAGGGGACCATTTCCGGAAAGGCCTTTGACGGGAAGACCATCCGCGCCCAGGTGGTGGCGGAGAGCAAAATCGCCCACCGTGCGGTGCTGTTTGTCGGTGACGGCAAGGGCGAGGTCCGCGCCGAGGTGAAGGGCAAGGGCGGCAGGGGCAAGTCCTCCTTCTCCGGCGAAGTGGATTTGGGCGGTTTCGGCGGCAAGGCCACTGTCACGGCCGCCATCGCGAATGAAACCCTCACCGGCACGCTCAAAGTGAAGGGCGGCGAGGGTTCCTTCACGCTGAAGCGGGCCTTCCCCAAACCGCCGACGCTGGGCATGGCCCCGCCCGCGGACGCGGTCAACCTCTTTGACGCCGCCGCCATGGAGCAGAACTGGACCCGCACGCCCAAGCTGTGGTGCATGCAGGAGGACGGCGGCATGCAGGTGTGCAGCAGCAGCCTCATGACCAACCAGGAATACGGCAGCGGCCTGTACCACGTGGAATTTATGACGCCCTTCATGCCCAACGAGCGCGACCAGGGCCGCGGCAACAGCGGCGTCTACATCCTGGGCCGCTACGAGGTGCAGGTGCTGGACAGCTTCGGCAACGGCCCGAAAGACAACTGGTGCGGCGGCATCTACAAGAAGGCCGTCCCCATCGCCGACGCGGTGCTGCCCCCGCTCCAATGGCAGACCTACGACATCACCTTCACGGCGGCCGGATTTGACGCGGCGGGCAACAAGACCTCCAACGCCCGCATCACCGTGGTGCACAACGGCGTCACCGTGCATGACAATGTGGAGCTGGACAGCCCCACCCCCGGCGGCGTGAGCGAAACCGACGGCGCGGCGGGGCCGCTGCTGCTTCAGGACCACGGCAACCCCGTGAAGTACAAGAACATCTGGTTCCAGCCCGCCAAGTAAGCCTTTTCAGGCGCGGCACCGGGATGGACCCGGTGCCGCGCCCTTTTCCTTTGACAGGGAGTGTTGTTGTGCGCTTGTCCCTGGTCATACCCGCCTACAACGAGGCGGAGCGCGTCGGGCCGACGTTGTCGGCGGTGTTCGCCCATCTGAACCGCCAGGACTACGCCTCCGAGGTGCTGGTGGTGGATGACGGCAGCCGCGACGGCACCGCCGGGGTGGTGGAGGGGATGCGCCTGGAGGCGGGCGGGGTGGGCTTGAAACTGCTGCGCTTCGCCAAAAACCAGGGCAAGGGCGCGGCGGTGCGCGCGGGCATGCTGGACGCGGCGGGGGAATACCGGTTCTTCTACGACGCCGACGCCTCCACGCCCATAGAGGAACTGGACCAGTGCTGGCCTGTTTTTGAAGCGGGGGCGGACGTGGTCATCGGCTCGCGGGCGCTGGCGGAATCCCGCATCGAGCTGCGGCAGGCATGGTACCGCGAGCACATGGGCCGCATGTTCAACCTCTTTCTGCGCACGGCGGGGCTCACCCGGTTCCGGGACACCCAGTGCGGGTTCAAGGGCTTCACTGCGGCGGCGGCGCTGTGCTGCTTTTCGCGGCAGACCATCGATCGCTTTTCCTTTGACGCGGAAATCCTGTTTATCGCGGCGCGGCACGGGCTGGAGGTGCGCGAGGTGCCCGTGCGCTGGATCAACAGCCCCAGCTCCAAGGTAAACCCTCTTACGGACTCCCTGCGCATGTTCGCCGAAATGCTGCGCATCCGCGCGCGCGGCGCGGCGGGCAGGTACGACTGAAGGGCCGCTGAAAAACGGCGCGCAAAAAGAAATCCGGCCGATCAGCGAGACCGGCCGGGTCGTTTTTTTGATGGGGGTTAGCGCCGCCGGAGGAGGCTGCGGCCGCGCCGCGCGCCGCCGCCCGGGGCCTTCCAGCCCGGCGCGTGCCAGGTGGAGAGGACAATGGGCGCGCCCTCGTATTCCTTCCGCTCCAGGTGGTGCCCCAGCGCCTTTTCTATCGCCGCCAGCGCCGAGTGCTCGTTGGGGCACACCAGCGTGATGGCGTCGCCCTCGCGCTGGGCGCGGGCGGTGCGCCCGATGCGGTGCACGTAGTCCTCGGCGGTCATGGGCACGTCGTAGTTGATGACGTGGCTCACGTTGTCAATGTCCAGCCCGCGCGCGGCCACGTCGGTGGCCACGAGCAGCGTGTATTTGCCCGACCGGAAGCCCTCCAGGGCGCGCTGCCTGTACTGCTGCGACAGGTCGCCGTGAATCACCGCGGCCTTGAAACCCGCCTCCTTCAGCATCCGGCCCACGCGGTCGGTGCGCGGCTTGGTGGCAAGGAAGATGATGGCCGAGTCCACCGGCTCCTCCCGTAGTATCTGGAGCAGCAGCCGGGTTTTCTCCTCCTGGCGCACGGGGTACATGACCTGGCGCACCGAGTCCACCGGCTTGGAGATGGACACCGCGCCCACCCGGGCAGGATCGTGCATCATGGATTCGGTCAGCCGCTTCAGCTCGTCGGCGAAGGTGGCCGAAAACATGAGGGTCTGACGGTCCTGGGGCAGTTTTCCGATGATTCGCTTGATGTCGGGCAGGAAGCCCATGTCCAGCATGCGGTCCGCCTCGTCGAGGCAGAGGATTTCCAGGTGTTCAAAGCGGATGTTGCCCCGGCCCATGTGGTCGAGCAGGCGGCCCGGCGTCGCCACCACCACGTCGCGCCCCTTGCGCAGGGCGTCCTCCTGGCTTTTCATCCCCGCGCCGCCGTACACGGCGAGCGTGGTCATGCGCACCGCCTTTGCCATCACCGCCATCACCGACTCCACCTGCTGGGCCAGTTCGCGGGTGGGGGTGAGCACCAGCATGCGCGGGCCGCGCACCGGCTTTCCCTGGCAGAGGCGCGAAAGGCTGGGCAGCGCAAAGGCCAGCGTCTTGCCCGTGCCCGTCTGCGCCGTGGCGATCAGGTCGCCCCCCGTCAGCGCCACCGGGATGGCCAGCTCCTGGATGGGGGTGGCGTCGCTGATGTTCTGCGACTCCAGCACGCGAAGACAGCGCGGATCAATGTCAAATTCTTCAAATTTCATCGTGTTCTTTGTTTCTCCAAAGCAATCCGGATACATGCATCCCCCCGGGTCCTGGACTGCGATGTCCCGGCCTTGCTCCCTGTGATGCGGGAGCGCCGGATGGGTGGGTGCCAAACGGAACCATTCCGTTTTTCTTGATCCTCATTTTTATCAGTATATCATAGGACATCCCTCCGCCGCGAATCTCCTGACACCCGTCCCGGATGTTGATTTGGATTTTGGGGTCCAAATACAATATATTGAGTGCAATGATTTGGTGTGCCATTATATATTGTTGTTTTTGGGTTAAGGGCAGGGTTTTGGCGAAAACCACCCAGACCGGGGACGACTAGGCCGGTTTCCGGTGACAGGGTAGGGAAATTCGATGAATCGCCGGCGTTTTTACCCCGGCGGGAGCCTGATCCTATGATTGAAGTGGAAGGTCTCACAAAATACTACGGCTCCCTTGCCGCCATCGAGGACGTGTCCTTCACGGTGGGGGAGCGGGAGGTGGTGGGATTTCTCGGCCCCAACGGGGCGGGAAAAAGCACCACCATGCGCGTGCTCACCGGTTTTTCCCCGGCGTCGCGGGGCACGGCGCGGGTGTGCGGGCACGAGGTGCATGACAACCCCGTCGAGGTGAAGCGCCGCGTGGGCTACCTGCCCGAGAACGTGCCCCTTTACGAGGAGATGGTGCTCCGCTCCTTCCTGTGCTATGTGGCGGAGATCAAGGGGATTGCCCGTTCGGCGCGGCGCGCCGAGGCGGACCGGGTGATGGAGCGCTGCGGCGTTTCCCACATGGCGGGGCGCATCATCGGCAACCTGTCGAAGGGCTACCGGCAGCGGGTGGGGCTGGCGCAGGCGCTGGTGGGTTCGCCGCCGGTGCTGGTGCTGGACGAGCCCACGGTCGGCCTGGACCCCCGGCAGATAGTGGACATCCGGAACATGATCCGGGAACTGGGCCGGGAGCACACGGTGCTGCTGAGCACCCACATCCTGCCGGAGGTGACCATGGTCTGCGACCGGGTGGTGATTATCAACCGGGGCCGCATCGCCATGCGGGACACCCTTTCCAACCTGACCGGCGCGGGGAAGCGCGGGCTGGAGGAGGTGTTCATGGAGGTTGTGGCGGGTGACAGGCCCGTTGTGGACCTTGTGGAGGCCGGACAATGAGAAACACCTGGGCCGTCTGCAAGCGGGAGTTTTCCGGCTATTTTCTCACCCCCATCGGTTATGTGGTGGTGGGCATGTTCGCGCTGATTTCGGGGCTGGCCTTCATCCTTTCCCTGTTCACCTACGCGAAGATGTCCACCGAGCCCGCCAATTACGGGTACACCACGATCCCCGAGTTCGCGGAAACGTTTTTGAGCCCCTACCTGGTGTTCACGGGCATCCTGATCATGTTCATTTCGCCGCTCATCACCATGCGCCTGCTGGCGGAGGAGCGGCACCGGGGCACGATGGAGCTGCTGCTGACCTACCCGCTCCGCGACCGGGAGATAGTGTTCGGCAAGTACCTGGCGGCGCTGGGGATGCTGCTGGTGATGATGATCATCGTGGCGGCGCACCTGCTGGTGGTGGCGCGGTTCCGGGAGATGGAGCCGGCGGTGCTCGCCTTCGGCGTGCTCACGGTGGTGCTCATGGGCATGGCCTTTCTGAGCCTGGGCCTTTTTGTGTCGGCCATCTCGCGCAACCAGATCACGGCGGGCACCATCGCCTTCGGCGCGAACCTGCTGCTGTACATCGTGGGCAACCTTGGCGAGAAGCTGCCGGACAAGAACCCGGTGCCGGAGGGCTGGCCGGAGGCCCTGCGTGGGCTGCTGGGATCGGGGTACGGCATATTCCGGGGCCTGCTGATGGAGCTGCCCCTGGACACGCACGCCCGTGATCTGGCGCTGGGCGTGGTCACGCCCAAGGACATCGGCTACTACCTGCTTTTCAGCGCGTTCTTCCTGTTCCTCACCTTCCGCGCCCTGGAAAGCCGCCAGTGGAGGGGCAAGTGATGGAATTTTGGCGGCGGTTGACCGGTCTGGCGGCGCTGGTGTGCGCTGCGGCGGCGCTGAACCTGCTCTTTCAAACCCAGGACATCTTCACCTGGCAGGTGCTCGCCCCCATGGGCGCGGGGATGGCGCTGGGCGCGGCCTGGGTGATTCTCCTGCTGGTTTCGCTCGCGGGGCGGGGCGTGCTGGAGGGCCGCGCCGTCGGCGGGCTCAACGCGGTGGTCGCGTCCGCGGTGTTTTTGGGCATCTGCGCGGTGGCGTACCTGTTCCTGCAAAGTTGGGACGCGTCCTGGGACCTGACGTCGGAGGGGCGGCGCGAGCTTTCCCCCATGACGCGGCAGGTGCTGGCCAACATCAACCAGCAGGTGGACGTGACCTGCTTCTTCCTGCAGGTGGACGACGAGCTGGTGCTCATCGCCCGGGACAAGACCCTGCGCTTTCTGGACCAGTGCAAAAAACACACAAGCCACATCAAGGTGGAGGTTTTGGACCCCACGGTGGACCGTGCGCGCCTTGAGGCCATGCACATCACCCACGCCTCCACCCAGGGCACCGTGGTGGTGCGGGCGGGCGGCCGGCAGCGGGTGATCACCCTTTCCGGCGGCAGCCCGCGGCTTGAGGAGCGGGAGTTCACCAACGCCCTGATCAACGTGCTGCGGGACACCCAGCCGAAGGTCTGCTTCCTCACGGGGCACAAGGAGCGGGACATCATGGACGAGGACCAGCAGAAGGGCGGGTCCATGTTCGGCAACCTGCTCCGGGGCGAGGCCTACGGGGTGGAGCGCACCGCCATCAAGCTGACGGAGCCGGAGGTGGACAAGGACTGCGACGTGCTGATCATCAACAACCTGGGCGCGGACCTGCACCCGCTGGAGATAGAGGCGCTGGACCGGTTCATTGACCGGGGCGGGCGCCTGCTGGTGCTGCTGGACCCCTGGCGGGGCTCCGCCCAGGGCTACGGCGCGGGGGAGCAGCTCCGTCCCTGGCTGGAAAAACGCTTCGGCATCCTTGTAGGCAACGACATCGTGATCACCGACAAGCAGTCCAACATCTGGCAGGCCGAGCTGAGCGTGGACGGCAAGCCCTTTGAAAACACCGACGAGGGGCTGATGGAGTACCGGGGCAGCTTCGCCGTGGGCAGCCCGGTCACCCAAAATTTCGACCAGACCATGCTGCTGCAGGCGGCGCGCAGCGTGCGCCTGTCGGACAAGATGCCCGAGGGGACGGCGGGCATCGAGCTGCTGCGCACCACGCCGGACTACTGGGCGGAGACGGACACGGAGCGCCTGCTGAAGACGGGGCAGGCCAAGTATGACGCGGGCGAGAAGTCGGGCCCGGTGCCGCTGGCGGCGGCGGCGGCGCTCAAGATAAACAAGGATGCCAGCCCCAAGGGCCGCGCGGACGCGCGGGTCGTTGTGGTGGGCGATTCGGACTTCATGAGCAACGGCCAGCTTGTGGTTCCGGGCCACCTCAACTTCGCGCTGAACACGCTCGCGTGGATGAACGAGAGCGAGGAGCTCATCGCCATCCGCCCCACGGGCGTGGAGTCGGCCCCGCTGATCCTCAGCGGCGCGCAGCGGCGCGCGGCCGCCTGGGTGGCGATCATGCTGCTGCCGCAGCTTGTTGCGGCGGCGGGCGCGGCCGTGTACTTCTGGCGCAGGAGGCACCAATGAAAATCCGTTCCACCCTCGCGCTGCTGCTGCTGTTCGCCGCGCTGTGCGGCGCCTACTGGGGCATGCAGCACATGCGGGCCCGGCGCGTCGGCGACGCGGCGCAGGCGCGGCGCCTGTTCCAGTTCTCCCCGGCGGAGGTTTCCGAGCTTGGGGTGAAGCGCATTGACGGCCCCATGGCCCGCGCGCGCCGCCAGCCGGACGGCGCCTGGAAGATGACCGAGCCCGACCCCACCATCCGCCCGCTGAACCCGTTGTGGGACCGGGTGGCGGCGAACCTGGCCGGTTTCACCAACGAGCGGACCGTGGCGGAGCGCCCGCAGGATTTGAAGCAGTACGGGCTGGAGCCCCCCGCCCTGACGGTGACGGCGGAGGCGGCGGGCGTGGAGCCGGTGACCCTCGTCTTCGGCGACATCGAGCCCACCCAGCGCCACCGTTACGCCCGGCTCAACGACGGGCCGGTGTTTCTGGCGACGACGGAGTCCTTTTTCGAGCTGAACCGGTCCATGGACGAGCTGCGCCACCGGTTCATGGTGGACGACCGCGAGGCGAACATCCTCGATCTCCAGTTCGCCTGGATTTGGACCGGCGAGGCGGGGGGGAAGACCCCCGCCGTGGAGGAGCCGCCTCAGGTGGGGGATGAGTCCGTGGTTATCCGGGTGCAGCGGGAAAACCCCCAGTCGCCCTGGCGCATGACCCAGCCGGCGGACGCCCCGGCCAACCAGGAGGCGGTGGACGCCCTGCTCCAGGCGGTCCAGTTTTCCGTGGGCCGGGGTTTTGTGGAGAAGCCGGAAAACCTCTCGGACTACGGGTTGCAGCCGGCGCGGGCGCGCATCACCGTCACGGACGACAAGTCGGGCAAGGCCCAGACGATCCTTGTGGGCACCGGCGAGAACGGCAACGGCCCCGGCGGCGTTTTTGTGCAGCGGGCGGGCGAGACGGCGGTGTTCATTGTGGACGCGCAGCTTTACGACCTCTTTCCCAAGTCGCCGCTGGAGTGGCGCGAACGGCGGCTGCTCACCCGCCGCGTGAGCGATCTTACCCGCATTGACTACCGCGCGGCGGACGACGCCTTTGTCCTCGCCAAGGACGGCGCCGGCGGCTGGGCGCTGGAATCCCCGAAATTCGACGATGTGAACACCATGGCCGTTTCCGGCTACCTTGCGGTCTTCAAGGAAACCACCGCCACGGACATCCTCGGCGGCACGCCGGACCAGTACGGGCTGGACAACCCCGAGGTGACCATTGACCTGGCCTACGAGGACGGGCAGACGGCCCGGATACTTCTGGCCCGGGACAAGGCCGAGCCGGACAAGTACTACGCCACCCAGGACACGGGCGCGGTCATCACCCTCACCGGGGTGGCGGCCACGGCGCTGGTGCCGGGCAGCGCCGCCTTCAAGTCCCGCGACCTCCTGCGCTTTGACAAGGCGGCGGCGGTCCGGGTCGAATGCGCCCTTGAGGGAACGCAGCTCGCGCTGGAGAAGCGCCACGGGCAGTGGATAGTCACGGGGCCGGTGCCCGCGACCCAGCCCCTGGCCAACCAGTCCGACATGGACACCCTCTTCGGCGCGGTCAACCCGCTTCAGGCCGACTCCGTGGAGGCGGAAAGCGCCCCCGCAGACCTGGCCCCCTACGGGCTCACCCCCCCCGTCTTCGCTTTTACGGTCACGGTTCAGGACCAAAAAGGCGGGGAAACCGTCCTTGGCCCACTGGGCGTGGGCGCGGTGACGCCGGACAATTCACAGTTGCGTTTTGCCGCGGTTGCGGGAAAAACAGGCGTTTTCAGGGTAAAACAGGCGGTTATGGAGGGGATACGCGAGGCTTTCGCAGGAATCTCGCCGCCAACCCCAAAATAATTAGTTGACAAAATAATGGGAATAGTGGATGCTATTGGGGTGGTCAACCTGCATAACTGCAAGCGTCAGCGGAAATTGCAGGTACCTTTTCTATTGACACTTTGTGTCTGCTATGATATAAATCGTGTCATATAGTTTGGGGAACTCTATGAAGTCTGCGCAGTTTGAAGCCAGACGGCGGCAAAGCGCCGTGCCGGGATGCCGTTCCGGCGCGGGCAGGGTTTTTGCCGCTTTGGGCTGCGCGGGCGGGTTCCCTTGTGGAGTGTTGGAATTTTCACGCTGGCAAGGGTGTGACCGGATTCCGTGCCCGGAGACTGGGGTGCGGTCCGGTTCCTTTCTGGGAGAACAGCGCGGTGAGTAAAAAGATCGGCGGTTTGGCGGTTCTGGCCCTTATGGGTGTCGTGGCCTTTGGATTCGCGGGGGGCTACCTCCTGCAGACCGGTCCCGTGGGGGCGGCACCGTCCCCGGCCTCACCACCCCCGGTTTCGACCGGGGCCGCCTCCGCGGCGCAGACCCCGGTCCGGTCAGTCAACGCCGCGGACGTCCCCGCCGCCCTCGTGACGGAGCCGCCCGCCGTTGCCGCCCCGGCGCAGCCGGAGCCGGTCCGTGTCGCCTCCACGGCGGGCAACGCCGTGATCGCCACCATGATGGCGGATTCGCTTGCGAAGGGCGCGCTGGTCTGCGCCGGTGTGCGCTACGAGCTGTTTGTTGATCCCAAGCCGGTTAAACCCGGCGAGGCTGTTATTATGTCCCTCACGGCGGAGGATATAGTCACCAATGCCGCCCTGCGCATAGAGCGGGTGCGCTGGTACTATCAGCCCGCCACGGTCACCGCGCTTTTGCGCCACTATTCCGACCCCATCACCTACGCCAAGCCCAATCCTGATGACGTGTTCATCCAGACGGCCCCCCCGGGGGTGATTCCGGGATTTACCCCTGTTGCCGGGGGGATTGCCCCGACCCAGCAGGGGTTGTATGACGTGTATGTTGAGGCGCAGACACTGATGTCCGACAACACCTACACTTACTGCCAGGATCCGGCCGTGGGATTCCCCCAGTACCTGCAGGTGTATGACAGTCCGAATGCGGATTTTGAGGCCAAAAGTTATATCACCGATAATGCCCTGGTGGCACTCACCGACTGGGTGCCCATTTTCGGCTTCAATATGCGGTACACGCCGGACAATCCCGCGCCGCGCGTGCTGACCAAGCTGATGTTCGATCTCACCGGCGGCATTGAGGAGGACATGATCCAGGAGTTTGCCCTGTACAGGTTTTCCGGACAGCTTCCTAATGACGCCGCCGCAGCCCAAGCCGCCGTGGGATTTTTTGATCTCGGTTTTTCGCCCCAGCCATTCATGACCTGGGACGCGCATGGCTGGCCCTACGAGATGCCTGTGAACAATACGGCCAACGGGTCGACCTATGTGGAAAGCCCGGTAAACGGGCTGGTTTACAATGTCAACAGCCGCCCGAATTCCATCTACACGATGTACCGGCTGAATTTCGGACTGGACACCACGGACCCTGATTTCCCATTGAATGAACTTGATCAGCCAGGCGGCTTCAGTGATTTGGGCCCGAAACGGGCCACCCCTCCGGGTTCGTTGCCCGTGCCCTCGCGCGACTGGGTGATTGCCGCGCCGGGAGACGGTTATTCGTACATTCTTTGCGCGCGCCTGGGTTCCGCATGGGCTTCAAATGTGGGGTTGTCCGTGGTTCTGAAGAGCGCGCTGATGCAGCCCTACACATTCAATTCGGCGACGGGCCAGTATGTGTTTTTTGCCGCCCCGAGCGATCCCGCCGACAACTACAACCCGGACTTTTACAAGTTCCCGCCGGACTACCTCGCGCCAGAGGAAATGTATTACTCGTCCATAGACGTGTTTGACCCCCGGGGTGCGGAAATTGCGCCTGAACTTGATTTGAACCGGTGGAATTATCCGGTGGTGTACTACACCCCGCTGGCGGGCCATGTCCGTCCGCGCTGGGATTTGACCACCCAGACCCTTGACTTTGTGGGCGGCGAAATTATGGACATCCGCCAGTTGGTGGCGGTGGAGTCCTTCACCAACGTGCTGTCCATCAACGCCGACGGCCTTTCGTGGGACCAGCCGACGGAGTTGAACATCATCTGCACCGACGAGGGTGCGGACCCCTACGGCCCCCCCGGAAACGGCGGTTTTGATCCCCGGACGGGCTTGGAAAGCTTCTCATTGGTGGGGCTTGTTGATCCGAACAGGGCCCAAGGCCATGATTATGCCTTTAATGGCCTTTGGGTGTGGTACGACACCAACGGCAACGGTGTGTTCGATCCGCCCACACCAAACGGAACCAACGGGGGGGTCACGTTTGTGGACCATCCCATGGTGCCGACTTATGCGCTTGATCCGCAGGAGTCCCAGCTGGTCACCTTCGGCAATCATGAGTGGGAATATGAGCCATTCCCCGTGGGGAGCGGTGATCCGTGGTGGAAAATGCGGATTACCCTGGGAACTTTGTTTGATTACGGGTGCATTTGCCCATCCCTTGGCGGCGGCCGCAAACGCGGTCCCACGGATAAACCCACCGGTTACATGGATCACGATCCTAATGTGCCAAAGAAGCCGGAAAGCCGCAATTCGTGCGGTGACTATTTTGTGGTAATGCATGCGGACAGTGGTTATTCCGACGTGGGCGGCCTGCCCGGCGACGGCAAGGGCATCAACCTTGGCGCCGACACGCGTACCTTCATTGAGCCCCGGCGCTGGAATCCCCGTGACGGTGGCCGCTGGGACGGGGGCATGGTTTTCCGCAGTCAGTTGTGGGCATTGGCAAAACAGCTCGGGCTGATCAGCGGCAAATCTGAGCAGCCAAAGCTGCCGAACTGGCAGTCTGTGGATTTTTGGGATCAGGTGTGCCCCCCTGACGCGATTCCCTGCCCGGACACCTTTGAAGGCCGCTTTCCCTGGTGGACGGAGCGCACCCACAATGTGGATTCGGTCAAGCCCATCCGTTTTGGCGCGGAGGTGCATGACCTTGTGCTGACCTACAGCACCGACAACCGCTACAGCAAGATCACCCCCATCATGGTGGGACAAATGCTTGATCGTTTCTTCGGCGGGCCTGCTGATCGGCCAGTCAGCGGCCGCAGCCAGTTGAGCATTTGGACCGACCCCGGCTTCATTGACTCGGCACTGATCCGTGGCCTTGCGCCGACCGGATTCATTGACGATCCCTTTGAGATCGCCGACATTTACGATTACTACGGCATCAACGAGCTGCGTTTCTTCGGCAAAAACAACGCGGGCATCAATCCCGACATCAGCGGCAGTTATGCCACGCTGTTTGATGAGTTGACCGAGACGCAGTACGCCTTTGAGACGGCCCCCTTCCGCCTCCACGGCGACGCGATTGACGCGCAGTTGAAGGAGCCCCGCTCCACCTATTTCCCGAACCCGCCGCAGCAGCCCACGCTGCCGCGCTACTCCACCTGGTCGCCCTACCAGGAGGGGCGCGCCGTGCTGGCATGGGGCCTACAGAGCTCCTGCGTTCTCTTCGACGACCGGGGCAACAACGGCGACTTTATGGTGCCCGGCGACGACGACGCGGAGCGCAACTACGCCGACGATGTGTACGCCTTCACAGTTGACGACGTGCGCTGGCCCATTTCCGGGCAGCTGCCCGCGGATCTGAGCGGCAAATGGCTGGTGGACAGCTATAACGGCAAGTACTACATCGAGTCCAACAGCGGCAACGTGCTGTATCTGAAATACGGCCACGGCGCGTATGTGGATGAGGGGCTCGGAGTGCCCGACTATCCCACCGGCATTCCCGAGAACGAGCCAATTGACCGCGGGCGCTGGATGATCGTGGAGGACACGATGCCCCGGGGGACCTACACGCGGCTTGAGGACTGGCGCCCCGAGAAGCTTCAGGATCCGTCCCAGGCGTGGGCGGCGCGCATCCTGCGCCAGTTCAGCTCCGCCGAGTCGCTTCCCTCCGCGATGCTGGGCGTGAACCTCTGCGGCACGAACGATCCGCGCGTGAACAGCGAGAGCCCCATCTCCCTGAACAGCCTCACCGTGGCCTTCTGGGGCCCGGACTTCAAGCCCGCCCACCTGACGGGCCTTGACCCGAACGGCGCGCTCTGGGCGTCCGGTGTGCTGCTTTACGAGGACACGAACGGCAACGGCGTGTATGACGGCCCGGTTGTGCTGAGCGAGGCCCCGATTCCCTCCTTCACCGACAGGATTGTGCCGGTGGAGCCGGGCACGCTCCAGTGGCCCGCCGCCGCCGAACCGGTGGACATGGACGGCGATTTCGCGGCCGACGACCTGAGTGGCGACGGTGTGGTCTTCAACGGCGATCCCACCGACCCCGCCGACGTGGCGCTGCTCACGCCCGAGGAGCAGGACGCTTGGGACGGCCTGGTGGACAACGCCTGGGTGCTTGATCTGCGCCCGGCCGCCAAGTGGGCTGTTCCGAATTTCGACAACAAGGTGACGCGTTTGTCCGCGAAGGCCGACAAGGGCCTCTTCGCCGAGGGCGCCTCCCTTGCCGACTGGCCGGACTTCTGGTCCAGGACGCCCAGCCTGATGGCGCTTGACGCCCTTGCGGGCGGCGAGAAGGCGCTTGATCCGACGGGCGGCAGCGCGGGCGACGACCTCTTTGTGGTGGTCCGCACCTCGAAGGACCAGCCCGCCTTCGGCGAGTTCCGCGCCGTTGTTCCGGCCAAGCTGCCCGTGCGCCCGGACGCGCAGAAGCAGGCCGGCATCCAGCTTTCGCCGCGCGCCTACAGCGTGGTGGACACGCTCGGCAAGCACAGCCCCGAGGAGGGCGCGGTGCAGAACTTCTACGGCCACGACATGATGGCCAACGACGTGGCGACGTGGGTCTACGACCTCACCGCGGCGCTGGTGACGCCTCCGCTTCCGGTTCCCGTGATCCAGCCGGGCGGCCTTGAGGCGGCGGTGCTCGGCGTGGACGCTTCGGTGAACCGCCCGGAGAACCTCATCGCCAGCGGGACCACGGCGCAGGCCGGCGACAACACCTTCACGGTGAACGACACGGACGTGACCGTTGCCAACGACAGCCCCTACTACCGCAAGGGCCAGGGCTGGACCAACGCGGCGGTGGGCCTGTACCTGATCGGCATGAGCCAGGGCGCGGACATCAACAACTGCCGCGTGGAGGGCTACGAGATCACCGGCGTGTCGGGCCGCCAGCTCACGCTGCGCGCGGGCGCGCCGCGCGCCGACCGCCCGTGGTACGTGGTCAAGGATCCGACGTTCATGGAGCAGGTGGTGGTCGAGTTCTACGACGTGGACCGTTCGGGCGCGTTCGACCTGCGCAACGACCTGATGCCCCTCGACTTCGAGGATCCCTACGCCGGCGACTACAGCGGCGTGGCGCTCTACCGCGACAACGACATGCACGCGCAGAACCGCAACGGCGTGTTTGACCCGCCGATCCGCGACGCGCGCGGCAACGTCCTTGAGTACATCGACCTTCCGGTGCGCCTTGACGCGCCGCCGATCCTGCTGGGCACGGTGGGCGGCGAGCCCGAGTACCAGGTGAAGCTGACCTTCTCCACGCCGGGCACGGACAATCTGCAGGGGCGCACGACGGTGCCCTACGAGACGCAGGCGCGCAACCGCCAGTGGGTGCCCCAGACGGCGGGCGTGACCCAGTCGGACCCGGAATTCGGCCCGGACTTCTTCGTTGTTGTGCGGCCCTCCAACAAGATGTCGCTGAACGACAAGTTCCAGGCGGCCATAGTTTCCTGGGGCCCGCACACCCCGACCGAGCCCGACCCGGACAACTTCATCCCGTCGATACTGCCCGGCCAGACTCCCGGCCAGCAGGAGGACGAGTTCGACCTGTTCGCGGAGTTCCCGTGGGGCGCGCGGGGCGTGGGCTACATCACCCTGTTCCAGGAGCAGCGGCCCTACTACTTCTGGGGCTATGACAAGCCCGAGCGCAAGGTGGTGGCGCGGCAGGACGTGGACCGCAGCCAGCTTGGCGCGGACTTCGCGCCGCTGCGCAACTGGGTGCGCAGCAACCCGTTCCTGGCCATGCGCAGCCAGACGATCACCTCGCTGGCCCCGCCGCAGCTTGACTTTGTGGCCGTGCCCACGCGCCAGAGCGTGAACGCGGACATCCAGTTCACGCTGCTGGGGGTGAACCAGATAGCGTCCATCACGTGGAACTTTGGCGACGGCCAGACCTCCACCGACGTGAACCCGGTGCACCAGTACGCGGCCACGGGTTTCTACACCGTGGAGGTGACGGTGACCAACCAGTTCGGCATCCGCAACACGGCGCGGAAGGTGGACTACATCGAGATCATCGACACGCCCTACGCGGACTTTGCGGCCACGCCGGTGCGGGGCAACATCGTGCCCGGCACGCCGACGCCGGCGCTTGCGGTGACCTTCACCGACCGGTCCGCCGGCGGCCCGAACTGCACGCCCATCGCGTGGCTGTGGAATTTCGGGGACGGCACCACCTCGACCGAGCAGAACCCGGTGCACCGGTACACGCTGCCCGGCATCTATTCGGTGACGCTCCAGGTGACCTTCCAGTGCAGCGACGGCACGGTGATCCGCCAGATCCTGCGCAACAACCTGATCACGGTCCTTGAATGCCTGACCTGCGGCGAGGGCGAGGGCGAGGGCGAAGGCGAGGGCGAGGGCGAGGATACGGACAAGACGGCCGACATCAGCTTCAACACGCTGGTGCGCGACAAGGAGGGCCTGCTTCCCCTTTCGGACTGGGCCCCGCTTTTCCGCTTCACCATGAGCTACGGCGAGGAGCCGGAGAACATGGCCCCGCGCAAGCTGAGCAAGCTGAGCTACTGGGTCAGGCCCGACAGCCGGCGTTCCACCGAACTCGGCTACACGACCTTCAGCGGGCCCTACCCAACGGACCTGCTGGAATTCGGCCTGTTCCTGGAAAACCCCGTGGACGAGGAGACGAACAGCGATCCCCTTTCCCAGGGCAAGAACGGCGAGCTTGATCCCGGCGACACGCTCCAGTTCACCTGGGACAACCTCGGGGATCCCGTGGGCGACATCCAGCCCGTGGGCGAGATTGGCGGCGTGGTGTACGATCTGGACTTCATCGGCAACGGCACCCCCGCCGCGCCGCAGTTCAACGTGTTCGCCCGGGCCACCAGCGAGGAGAACGCGGACGGCAACTCCTACATCGTCGCCGTGCGCACCTCGGCCACGTGGCGCAGCATGCTGAGCATGGGCGTGGAGGTGCTGGACGCCGAGATGATCGATCCGGCCAACGGCGAGGTGCCTGTGGACGAGGAGGGCGCACCCAAGGACAGCTACTCCCCGAACTTCTTCGAGGACGAGAAGCTGGAGGACAAGCAGTTCTACAGCTCCTCCTTCACGGTGTACGGATCGAACGGCGATCCCTACGGCAACACGGGCTACACCGACTTCTTCGACGCCTGGAACTTCCCGCACTACCTGTACACGCCCATGGCGGAGTTCTCGCGCCCGCGCTGGAACAAGCCGGAGCAGCTTCTGGAGGTGACGGCGGGCGAGTTCCTCGAAATGAAGCTGATGACGCCGATTGACACGTGGACCTCCGTGCTGGACATCAACATGCACTCCACGAAGACGGTGCACTTCGGCGACGGCAACGTGTCCCGCGTCATTTCCAACAAGAAGGCCGCGCAGCTGCGCGAGGTCAACGTGGTCCTCACCGACATCGGCGCGGATCCCTACGGCGCGCCGGGCAACGGCGGCTTCAACCCGCGCGACGGCCTTGATCCGATGAACTACAACATCTGGGGTTCGCCGCTCATCGAGACCACGGCGCTCAGCGACGACTTCACGTACAACGGCATCTGGGTATGGCACGACACGAACAACAACGGCAAGTTTGATCCGCCCACGCCCCTTGCGACCGGCGGGCTCACCTTCAACGGCGACTATCCGATGCTGCCCTCCGCGACCATGGTGACGGGCGAGCGCATGCCGGCGTGGGAGTACGTCCCGCTTCCCCCGGGCGGCGGCGATCCGTGGTGGAAGATATCGCTGCGCCTCTTCGGCGGCACCCGCAAGGTGGGGAACGTGATCGACACGGCGTCGCTGGACTTCGTCGAGGGCTGGCTTGAGCCGGTGCCCGACAACTTCGGCACCTCGACGGCCTCGGCCGACTGGTCCGCGGACTACTTTGTGGTGGTGCGCACGGACAGCGGCTACAAGGACGCGTCGCTGAAGCCCGCGGACAACACGGGCATCACCTACGGCGCGGACTTCAAGGCGTTCATCGAGCCGCGCCGCTTCAACCCGGTGACCGGCCAGACCGAGGGCGGCATCTTCGCGGACAGCCAGCTCCCGGCGCAGGGCATCCCCTCCGGCGGCGGCATTGTGTCGCCTTGGCAGGATGATCCGCGCTGGGGCGCCTCGGAGCCCTGGTGGCCGCAGCGCACCTTCAACCAGGCCTCGGCGCGGCCCTTCCGGGTCGGCATGGAGGTGCACGACCTCGTGCTCACCTATGAATCGGACTCCCGGTACAAGGTGATTTCGGATCTGTTCTACATCAACATGATCAACCTTGAGGATCCCTCCAGCATCGAGCTGCTGGAGCAGTACGACGTGGGCGGCTACAGCGACATCGGCATCGGCCCGCTGAGCGGCTTTGACAAGTGGCTCGATCCCTTCGGCCTTGAGCAGGCTAAGTTCCTCAACGGCCACACGATTGACGTGAGGAAATGGCGCCTCTACGGCAGCGTCACGGTGAATTTCTTCGAGAACCTGGGGCTGACCCTGCTTTTCGACGACACCATGAGCTACGGCCAGTTCGCCTTCGAGACGGTCCCCTTCTACAACTACCTCGAGGGCATCGGCGACACACCGCCGACGGGCCCCCGCTCCAGCGCCTATCCGAACCCGCCGCAGGCGCCGCTGCTCCCGACCCACGACACGTGGTCCATGGAGCTGCTGCCCGGCGAGTACCCGCGCCTGAGCCAGTGGCGGCCCGAGAACGCGCAGGCGCGCCTGCTCACCCAGAAGACGGACGCCAACAGCAACCATGTCCCGATGCTCGGCATCAACGCGTCCGCCACGGTGGATCCGGTGGTGCTGGCGAGCGGCGATCCCGTCTCCATCAGCCAGATTGTGGTGGCGTTGTGGGGTCCGGAGTTCACGCCCGACATGCTGAAGCCCCTCGACCCCGACAGCAACGACAACCAGAGCCTGGATTCGGGCCTGCTGCTTTGGGAGGACGCGGACGCAAACGGCGTGTTCCTGAACACGCAGGACTTCCAGAACTACCCCGAGGACGGCACCCCGCTGCCGCTGCTGGACCGCATCATCCCCGTGACGGGGCTGAAGTGGGCCAACGCGCCGGAGCTGATTGACATTGACGGCGACGGGCGCGTTGACGACATGAACGGCGACGGGCGCGTGGACGACACGGACCGTGCCTGGGTGCTCACCCTGTTCCCGAAGACCAACTGGCGCGTGCCTGGGGTGGACGACTACCTCTTTGAGGGCAGCCTGCCGATTGAGAAGTCCGCCGGCGGCGGGGACGGTTCCGGAAAGAAGGGCGTGAAGGGCATCGGCGTCCTTGAGATGAACCGGGTGTTCGACGCGCCTTCGGCGGAGAAGGCCCTTGACGCGGCCGTGCCGCAGCCGGGCGACGATCTGTTCATCAGCATCAGCACCTCGGACAAGGCGAAGCGCTTCCAGAAGGTGCGTGCCGTGGTTCCCGCCACCCTGCCCACGCGCACGGCGGACCGCAGGAAGGCCGGCGTGCAGTTCTTCCCGCAGGTGAACACCAGCACCACGGCCTTTGTGAAGAACAGCCCGGACGAGGATCCGGTGCAGGACTTCTTCGGCCACGACATGCTCGAGGTGAACGTGCCCACGCGCGTCCTCGACATGACCAACCGCCGCACCAACGTCTACATCGCGGGCGGCCCGCTGCCCGTGATGGGGCTGGATCTGGCCACCAACCGGCCGGAGAACACCCTCGCCTACGGCGCGGGCGGCATCGGCCTGGGCAACGGTTTCCGTGTCCCGGGCGCGGCGTGGACGCAGAACGCCTTCGCCGGCGCGTGGCTGGTGGACTCCCGGTATGAAACGTTTGAGATCGTGGCGAACTCGGCGATTGAGCTGACGCTGCTGGGCGGGACGCCCGCCGCGGGCAACTGGCGGATTGTGACCGATCCGACCTTCTTCGAGGAGCTGACGGTCGAGTTCTACCAGCAGGCGGGCGCGGAGAATTTCAACCCGCTCACGGACCTGCTGCCGCTGAACATTGACCAGCGCATCAGCGGCGTGGCGCTGTACCGCGACAACGACAACCATCCGGACAACCGGAACGGCATGTATGACGCGGGCGTGGACATTCCGCTGTACCTTGACGCGCCGCCGCGCTTCTCCGGCCAGACCGCGGAGGAAATCCAGGTGAAGTTCGTCTTCTCGACGCCCGGCACCGACGACTTCCCCGTGTCGCGGGCGCAGCAGACGCGCAACCGCCAGTGGGTGCAGGACACCTTCGGCAGCACGCTCGGCGATCCGGACAGCGGTCCCGACTTCTTTGTGGTGGTGCGCGCCTCGCAGAACATGCAGCAGGGCGACACCTTCCGCATGGGCGTCGTGGGCTGGGGTCCGAACACGCCGACCGAGCCGGACCCGGACAACTGGGCGGGCCTGCCGGGCGAGGACCGGAACGACTACGTCAAGTTCCGCGAATTCCCGTGGGCCGAGCGAGGTGTGGGCTTCATCTCCTACTCCCGCGCCCCGCAGAGCTACTATTACATGAACGGCGCCAAGGCGGGCGTGCGCCCGGACACCAGCGGGTACAGCTGGATCCGCAGCCACACCGCGGTGAAGCGCAGGTCCGGCGAGATCGTGGCGAACGTGCGGGCGGTCGGCCCGACCACGATGGTGGTTGATTCCGTCTCCCAGACGCAGCTTCCCTCGCAGACGCTGCCGGGCGAGCCCTTCACCTTTGTCATCTACGGCCGCAACTTCGGGACCAACCCGGTGGTTGTGCTCAGCGGCTATGACGTTGTGGTCACCGCCGCGTCGGACACCGCCATCAGCGTGTCCATCAGCACAAACAGCACCGTGGTGCCGCAGGATCCCATCGTGCTCATCATCCGCAACCCGCTGACGGGCGAGGAGACGAGCCGGTCCGACCTGTTCACCCTGGTGCCCGGGTCGGTGGGCCAGCGTCCAAAGATTACCGCGGTGGATCCGCCCAAGGGTTCGCGGGACTCGTTCCCGGTGCGGATCATGGGCGAGAACCTCGGCAACAGCATCAATTCGGTCAAGGTCACCTTCGGCATCACCGTGATGCCCGTGCAGGAAGTCGCGCCCGACGGCAGCTACATCGTGGTGGCCTTCCCGGGCGGCGGCCTCCCCGAGCCCGGCAAGATGGATGTGAAGGTGAGCAACCTGGCGAAGAGCGCCGATGACGTGCTGATCAACGGTTTCGAGTATGTGAACGACACGAAGCGCCGCAAGTTCTTCGGTCTGTTCGCCTGCTCGCCCGGCGCGGGCGGCAACGGCGCGGACTGGGGCGACGCCCTCTGGCTGATGGCGACGCTGGCCGCGCTGGCCGCGGCGCGGCGCGGGAAACGCGTGAAAAACTGAGCCTTTGCGTCCGGGAGGGCGCGCTGTCGCGCCCCTCCCGGATGCTGTTGAAGCAACGGCAGAATGCATAAAACGGGACTTTTCGCGGATTCGGGCCGGAGATTCGGGCCGGAATAAAGCGGGGAAAGGATCTTGACAGTGAGCATGTGCAGCAAAAAGATCGCGGTGGCCGGGTGCTGCGCCATCCTTGCGGTTTTGGCGGCCGGTGACGCGGCGGCGTTTTTTCCGCAGGGCGGATTCAACGAGTTCGGCCAGGTGCGCTATGCCGTGTGGCCCTTCCAGGATTTTGACACCGACAACGACGGGCTGATCGAGCGCGGAGAGGGTCTGGAATTCCGCATTGAGACGGGTCCGCGCGGTTTCACCCCCGCCGAGGCGGACATGGTCAAGGCGGGCTTCCAGGTGTGGCAGAACGTGCCCACCAGCTACGCCAATTTCAGGTTTGTGGGCAATATTGAGGATCCCATCACCCCCGGCATCACTTCCCCGGACTATCTGCCCACGGTGTTCATGCAGGTGACCACCGTCCCCGAGGGATCCACCAGCATCCAGCCCGATCCGGTGGAGAACATCCTCACCGAGCTCGGCGGATCCATCACCGCCATCACACTGAAGCTGTACACCATCACCGACGTGCCCGTGGAGTCCGGCGGCACCCAGGTGATTGTGCCCGCGGGCAACATCCTTGACTGTGACATTGTGGTGGACGCGAACCTGCACCGCGCCGGCGAGGTGGTGTCCAACTTCGGCACCATCGACCTGAAGGCGTCCATGGTGGCGTCGGTCGGCACGCTGCTCGGCCTGGGCTACACGCCCCTGAACAATCTTGAACCCTACGATCCCGAAGTGGCCACGGGCCTGCCCATCGAGACCACGGCGCTCCAGTTCACCGGCCCGGACGGGGTGCCCGCCATGATTGGCGCCACGCCCACCATGTTCCAGGCCTATTTCCTCACGGAGAACCCCGACGGGTCCTTCTCGCCCGGCTGGGCGGACCTTGCGCCGGATGACATTTCCGGGGTTTCGTGGCTCTACCCGCGCACCGACGGCCAGGAGAGGTTCTTTGACGTGTCCCAGGAGGCGCGCACCCACACCCGCCGCGGCACCGGCATCCCGTCCTCGCCCATTTCTGGCGCGCATATCGTCGCGTGGGCCAATGTGACCAACAACGAGGCGGACCGGCGCGTTCCCCTGTTCAGCACCATGAGCGGCCTTTTTGTCCGGTACATCAACGAGCAGCTTGTGGGCAAGTTCACCGTGCAGGGGCTGTGGAAGCAGTTTGAAATCCCCGGGGCCAACGGGGATCTGTTCGACGCCACCTACACGCTCACGCTCAACCCGCTGACGGGTTCCGGCGTGGAGCGCCAGGCGCCGCCGGGGCTCACCCCCGAACTGGTGGACAGCCTCCAGGGCGCGCTTCCGGCCAGCTACTCGGTGGACACGCGCGGCGCGGACGCCTTTTCGACGAACTACCCCTCCGAGGTGTTCAACGAGTTCGGCAACATCTACGACATCCAGAACAACGCCGCCGGCACCGCGCTCAAGTGGGACTTCGAGGCAAACAAGGTGGTGAGCAAGACCACCGGCAAGACGCTGCCGACGATGCTTCCCATGAACCGCCCCATGTTCGGCGATCCCAACGACGTGTGCCCCATGAACGTGCTTGAGGGCATCGGCGGCGGCGGCGAGGGCGGCGTGGACACGGGCAACATTGACACCGGCGACGTGGCCGAGGGTTTGGGTCTTGGCACGCAGAAACTCCGGGGCTTCCGCGACGACGTGCTTCTGCGCTCCGCGCCGGGCACGGCCGCGGTGAACCTGTATTACGCGGTTTCCCCCGCGCTGGCCCGCTTCCTCATCCGCCATGACTGGGCCATGCGCGGCTTTGCGGGCGTGGTTACGGTAATGGAGTGGCTTATGAGGCACTGGATTCTTCTTGTCACGGTCGCCCTTTCCGGGGCGCTTGGCGCGGGCGCGCTTTTCCGGCGGTCCCGCCGCCATTCGGCCGCGGCCGCGGCCCTGCTGCTTGTGGCCGCCGTCGCGTTTTCCGCGGCCCCCGCGTCGGCCAACCAGGTGTTCACCAGCACGGCCGGCATGGTCTCCGCCGCGAGCCACATCTACAAGGGCAAGGTCCTTTCCACCACCGGCCGCTGGGCCGGCGGCGGGCGCATCTACACGGATGTGGTGGTTGAGGTCCAGGAGACGATCAAGGGGCAGGCCAACAAGGGCGCGGCGGTTTCCTTCTCGGTCATCGGCGGCCAGGTGGGCGGCCTGGCAATGTCCGCGAGCGGCATTCCCACCTTCACCAAGGACGAGGAGATCATCCTTTACCTCAAGACGGTTGCCGGCCGCGGCATCGCCGTGTGCAACGGCGAGCGGGGCAAGCAGATCATTTACACCAGCCAGTCCACCGGCGAAAAATACGTTGTCGGCGGCAGCGCGATTGGCGACGCCGCCCTTGCGCAGGATGCGAAGGCCATGAAGGCGGACGGTTCCGCGGATGCGGACGGGGGGGGCAGCCCCGGCGGGGTTCCCGTGGACGACTACGTGGACTACCTGCGGGCGGTGGTCAGGGCGCAGGAGCCCGCCTCCGAATAATTCCGGCACACCAACGGCACACCGGGCGTCCCGCTGGACCGCCCGGTGTTTTTTTTACATGAAAGGGAACCACAAGTGACACACCGTGAACGCGCCCTGGCGGTGCTCAACCGCCAACCCTATGACCGCCTTCCCATTGTCCATTTTGGTTTTTGGGGTGAAACGCTGGAGAAATGGGTCGCGGAGGGGCATCTGAAGCCCGGGGATGTGGAGGGCATCTGGGACGGCAACGCGGTGGACCGGCGTCTTTGCGGCATTCTGGGCTTCGACTTCAACTGGGCCTCGCATTTCTCCCCCAATTCAAACCTCATGCCCGGGTTTGACTACAAAATTCTGGAGGAGTTGCCCGACGGCTCCCTGAAATCCCTGAATTTCCAGGGGGTGGTCATCCTTGAGAAGCCGGGCACGCGCTCCATTCCCATGGAATTCGACCACACCCTCAAGACGCGCGCCGACTGGGAGGAGCACTACAGGCACCGCTTCCAGTGGCATCCCGACCGGGTGCTCAAGCAGCCGGTGCTGCTTGACAACGGCGACGTGCTTCCCTTTGACGAGGGCGGCCTGGACTGGCTCAAGAAGGGCGGGCGCGAGTATCCCTACGGCTACTTCTGCGGCAGCCTCTACGGTTATGTGCGCGACATCATCGGCGCGGCCAGCACCATGTTCGCCGAGGACTATGACCTCTTTGTCGAAATCATCGACACCATCGCCGAACTGTCGTACCAGAACCTGAAATTCACCCTGGAACAGGGCGCCACCTTCGACTTCGGGCATTTCTGGGAGGACATCTGCTTTAAAAACGGCCCGCTTATCATTCCGTCCCTGTTTGAGGAACTGGTCGGCCCCCATTACAGGCGCATCACGGCGCTGCTCAACGCGCACGGGATTGAAATCGTCTCCCTTGACTGCGACGGCTGCATTGACGCGCTTGTCCCCACCTGGTTCAACAACGGCGTCAACACCATGTTCCCCATCGAGGTGGGCACCTGGGACGCCAGCATCAGGCCGTGGCGCGACCAGTTTGGCGAGGGGCTGCGCGGCGTGGGGGGGATGAACAAGGTCGTGTTCACCCGCGACCGCGCCGCGGTGGACGCGGAGGTGGAGCGGCTGCGCGGGCTGGTGGAACTTGGCGGGTACATTCCCTGCCCCGATCACCGCATCGCCCCCGACTCCGAATATGATTTGGTGCGGTACTACTGCGACAGGATGCGGGCCGTTTTCGGCTGATGGCTGATTACCGGTCCCTGCTGAGCACAAACCGCGCCAGGGCGCGGAAGGGGTCCGCCGCCTGCCCGAAACCGGCCAGGGCGTCCTCCGCCGCCCCCACGGCCTCCGCCGCAAGGCGGCGCGCCGTTTCCAGTCCCAACAGGGCGGGATAGGTCGCCTTGGTGCGCGCTGCGTCCGCGCCGGTCTGCTTGCCCAGTTTTACGGCGTCCCCCGTCACGTCCAGAATGTCATCGGTGATTTGAAAGGCCAGCCCGAGATGCCGCCCGTAGCGGTCCAGGGCGTCCAGGGTGGGCGGGGGCGCGTCCGCCGCCATCGCACCGCACACCACCGAGGCCCGGATGAGCGCCCCGGTCTTCGCCGCGTGGATGCGGCGCAGTTCTTCCAGGGTTACCGCGCAGCCCTCGGCTTCCATGTCCAGTTGCTGGCCGCCCACCATCCCGCAGACCCCCGCCGCGCGGGCGATTTCGGAAACGACGGCCGCGCTGCCCGTGCGGGCCGCCGCGTCAAAGGCCATGGTGAGCAGGGCGTCCCCCGCGAGGATGGCCGCCGCCTCGCCGTGCGCCTTGTGCAGCGTGGGGCGTCCCCGCCGCATGTCGTCGTTGTCCATCGCGGGCAGGTCGTCGTGGATGAGCGAATAGGTGTGGATCATCTCCAGCGCGCAGGCCACGGGCAGGGCGGGGGCGTCGTCGCCGCAAACCAGATCCGCCGCGCCGAGGGCCAGCGCCGGGCGCAGCCGCTTTCCTCCGGCAAAGAGGCTGTACCGGACCGCCTCCACCAGTTTGGGCGGGGCCTCATGCCATTCGGAGACCAGGGCGTCCAGCGCGGCTTCGGTGCGCGCCGACTTGGCGGCGAGAAATGCCTCCGCAAGCCCGTTCAAAACAGCAGTTCTCCGCCGTCTCCGTCTTCATCCCCGTCCGCCGCTTCCGCCGCCACCGCCTTTCGCGGCGCGGGCGGCGGGGCTGCATCGGGCGTGTCCTCGTCAAAGGGCACCTCGACCGCCTGCCCGTCCGCGGCGCGGACCAGCATGTCAATCTTGCGCTCCGCCTCGCGGAGCCGCCTCTCGCAGCGGCGGCTTAGGGCGATGCCCTCCTCGAACTGTTTCAGGGAGTTCTCCAGCGGGAGCCCGCCCTCCTCCAGGGCGGCCACGATTTCCTCAAGCCGCTCCAAATCCTGCTCGAAGGTGCCGCCGCCCTCTTCCAATTTCTTTTGTTTTGTCATGGCTGCCTCTCCAACCGGTCAGTCCGGCCTGTCCGTCCCGTCCGGAACGATTTCCGTCACCACGGCGTTCACCGCGCCCCGGCCAAACCGCACCAGCAAAGTGTCATTTTCCCGCAGCGCGCCCGCGTCGTGCACCAGCGCGCGCTCCGGCATCCGCCACGCCGCCGCGTAGCCCCTGGCGAGTATGGCCAGCGGGCTCAGGGCGTTCAACTGGGCCGCGAGCCGGGCGCAGTCCGCCCGCCCGCGCTCCGTCAGCGCGCGCCCCCGCCCCAGCAGGCGGGTCTTGAGCCCCTCCGCGCGCTCGGCCATCCGGGCAAGCCGCTGCGCCGGGGACTGCCGATCCAGCGCGCGCCCCGCCGCCTCCAGCCGTTTTTCCAGCGCCTTCACCCGGTCCGCCATGGACCTGTCCAGCGCCAGCCGCGCCTCGTCGTGGGCCTGGCGCGCGTTCCGCAGCAAATCGGAGGGCTGGCGGAAAACGCGCGCCCCGGCGGCGCGGTCAAGCCGGTTTCTGGCGCGCTCCGCATGACGGCCCGCCGCCCGCGCCAGGCGGCCCCGCAGCCGCGCCACCGCCTCCACCAGCGCGCCCTGCTCGCGCACCACCATCTCCGCCGCCGCCGAGGGCGTGGGCGCCCGCAGGTCCGCCGCGAAATCCGTCAGGGTGAAATCTATCTCGTGCCCCACCGCCGAAATGACCGGCGTGGCGGCGGCGAAGACGGCGCGCACCACGGGCTCCTCGTTGAAAGCCCACAGGTCCTCCAGCGAGCCGCCTCCGCGCCCCACAATCATCACGTCCACGCCGTGTTTGTCCAGGGCCGCGATGCCCTCCGCAATCTCGGCCGCCGCGCCCGCGCCCTGCACCCGCGCGGGCCAGAGGAGGATGTGCACGTTGGCGAAGCGCCTGCGGATGACGTGCAGGATGTCGCGGATGGCCGCGCCCGTGGGCGAGGTCACAATGCCGATGCGCCGGGGCAGCATGGGCAGCGGCTTCTTGTGCCGCGCGTCAAAGAGCCCCTCCGCCTCCAGTTTCCTCTTGAGCTGCTCGAAGGCGAGCTGCAGCGCGCCCATGCCGCGCGGCTGCATGTCGTCCAGCACAATCTGGTAGTTTCCCCGCTTCTCATAGACAGTCACCTGGCCGTGGACCAGCACCTCCTGCCCGTTTTCCGGCGTGAATTTCACCCGGCCCATGGGCCCGCGGAACATCACCGCGTCAATCTGGCTGTTCTCGTCCTTGAGGGTGAAATAGGCGTGGCCGGAGGCGGCGAGGCGCCAGTTGGAGATTTCCCCGGCCACCCACACCGCGCCGACGCCCCGCTCCAGCAGGGTTTTCACGCGCCGGGTGAGCTGTTCAACGGAGAATATCTGGTCGGGCTGCATGGCCATGATGCGCAATCGTAGCGGAACCGGGGGGCTCCGGTCATCTTTCGGACGGTTTCAGCAACGCCGGGGTCAGGCCTTTTCGCCCTCCTTCGCCGCCGTTTCCCTGAAGAAGAGCAGGAAGATGACAAAGACCGCAAAAGCCAGCGCGGTGGGGACCATCCAGAGGCCGAACCAGTTGATGACCGCCGCGTCCCCCTCTCCGGAGCTGAAGAAGTCCTTCACCTTTCCGGAGGCGATGGTGCCGATGGTCATGCCGACGCCCCAGGTCATGAGGGCGAAAAGGCCCTGCGCGCTGGACTGGAGCTCCTTGGGCGCGCGCATGTCGGTGTAAATCTGGCCCGTCACAAAGAAGAAGTCGTAGCACACGCCGTGGAGCAGGATGCCAAGGTACCACAGGGCGACGAGTTCCTGGCCGTTGCCGAAACCGAAGCACAGATACCGCAGCACCCACGCGCCCATGCCCACCAGGAGCATCTTCTTGACACCCAGCCGGGCGAAGAAGAAGGGGATGACCAGCATGAAGAAAAACTCGGACATCTGGCCGAGGGTCATGGTGGCGGTGATGTTTGTGACACCGCCCGCGGTCAGGTACGCCGCCGCGAAGCTGTAGTAGAAGGAAAGGGGGATGCAGATGAGGAGGGAGCTGACCATGAACACCGCAAAGGAACGGTCCTTGAAAAGGGCAAGCGCGTTAAGCCCGAGCACGTCGTTGACGGAGGTCTTTTTTCCCGCCGCCTTGGGCGGAGTGTTGGGCAGGGTGAAGGAGTAGACGCCCATGACGACGGAGCAGATGGCGCCAATCTTCATGGGCCATGCGGTGTTGTCGACACCCAGCATGCTGATGAAGAAACCGGCGGCAATCCACGCCAGCGTGCCCATCACGCGGATGGCCGGGAACTCGGCGGCGGGATCTTTCATCTGGTTGAAGCAGATGGGGTTTGCCAGCGCCAGCGTGGGCATATAGCACAGGGTGTGGCCCAGCAGGAACACAAAAAACAGCGTTGGCTCGGTGGTCTGGGAGGCCAGGAAGAGCAGCGCGCCGCCCAGCAGGTGCAGCACGCCGAGCATGATCTGCGCCGGGAAAAAGCGGTCGGCAATCATGCCCACGATGAAGGGGGACACGATGGCGGCCCAGCCGGTGGAGCTGTAGGCGAAGCCGATTTGCGTCCCGGTGAAGCCGATGGTGGGGAGGTACACGCCCATGGCGACGTACCAGGTTCCCCACACAAAAAACTGAATGAACATCATCACGGACAACTGGACACGCACACCCATGTTCATGGCGACACCCTTTGTGTTTCCTGTTGGATTAAGGCGAAAACCGCCCCCTCCGGGGGCCTTTTGCCAGTGTAGCGGGTTGCGGCCCGTTTTTCAAAAAAACCGCCGCCGGAAAGGGTCTTCCGGCGGCGGCGGATGTTTCCTGCCTGGCTTGATCAGCGCCTGCGCCGCAGCAACCGGGCCCCCGCCAGGGCGCTCAGCGCCGCCATTACCGCCAGGGCGGGGAGGCCCGCCGCGGGAAGTCCCTCGCCCACGGTGATCAGGTGTTTCTTCGACTCGGTGCCCATTTTTTCGGCGGTGCTCACCGACAGGGTTACCGTGTAGGTTCCGGGGTTTCTGTACTCATGCCTCGGATGCCGTTCCGTGCTGGTCTTGCCGTCGCCGAAATACCAGCGCCATTCCTGGAGCGCCTTTGTGGTGGAGGTGGAATGGTCGGTGAAGGTCACCATCAGCGGGGCCGCACCCGAAAGGGGGAAGGCCTCGAAGGCGGCGGTCACCACGGCCTGGATGAAGACCCCCTGTACGGAAAGGGTTTCGCCCTGCGCGACCGTGAAGGAGGCCGGGTTTGGATCGGGGCTGCTGTACCCCTCCAGCTCACCCCACTGCACGGTGAATGCGCCGGTGGGCACCGTTGGGAAGGTCATGTCCCCGGTGCCGGTCTGGCTGTTGCCGTCGGCGTCGGTGATGGTCCAGGGCGCGTTGTCCGGCGTCACATCCAGCACAACCGAACCCGTGAGGCGGGTGTAGTCGGCGGATGCGTCGTTGATGATGTCGCGCACCACGTTCACGGTCAGATCGGCGGGGGGCACCCATCCCTCCATGTCCAGGAATTTCACGGTGCGCTCGCCGTCTGCCACGGCCTCCATGCCGCCGCTACTGCGCCATTCGCCGCCGATGAGCCGCCACTGGGCCCCCGCGGCCACCGCGGCGTCGGGGTGCAGCGTCACCCGGAGGATGCCCTGGCCCTCGCCGATGGTGGGCGTGTAGGCGCCGGTGAGGCGCAGGGTCGCGCCGGCCATCAGCGTCTGGGTGGCGGGATTGGGAACGGGCTCCGTGTAGCTGGGCAGCGCGCCCCAGGTGACGGTGACCGCGCCCGCGGGCACCCCGGACAGCACGGCGTCGCCGTTGCCCGTGCGGGTTCCCCCGTCCATGTCCGCCACCGTCCACGGCGCGTTGTTGGGGTCGGTGTCGATGATTACCGTGCCCGTCTGGCGCACATAGGCCTTGGTGAGGGTGGTGGAGGTGTTGCGGTTGAAGAAAAGGGTCTGGTTGGCCGGTTTTGTCCAGCCGGAGAGGTCCTTGACGCTGATGGTGTTGTTGCCGTCCGGAATCTCCACGGTGTCGCCGCTGTTCAGCCACGGCCCGCCGTTGACCCGCCACTGGCCGCCCTGCGCCAGCGCGAGTTCCGGCCCCAGGACAAGGGTGAGGTTTGCCCGGCCCTCGCCGATGATTGGCGCGTAGGAGCCGCTGAAGACCACGGACGCGTTCGGGTACAGGTAGTACTCCTGGGTGGGGGGCTCGGGCAGGCTCCATGTGGGCAGGTTGTGCCACGTGATGGTGCAGGGGCCCGTGGGGATGCCCGCAAGCTCCGCGTTGCCCGCGCCGTCGTGCTGCGCCCCGTCGGCGTCCGTCACCGTCCAGGTGCCCTCGGCGGGCTGGGTGTAAACGCGCACGACGCCGCGCTGGCGCGTCCATTCCGGTGTCAGGTTGACAAACACGTCGGGCTGGGTGAGGTTCACGGAGATTGGAACCGGGGCCTGCCACAGGTTGGGGATGTAGTTGAAGGACACCGTGTGCTGCCCGAGGGGCGCGGAGGTGTAGGTGCCGGAGGGCATCCACGCGCCGTTGTCCACGCGCCAGCGCGGGTTCAGGGGAAGCACTTCCGGGGGCGCGAAGTTCACGCGCACCCCGCCCTCGTCGGCGATGCCGCTGAGGCAGCCGCCGTACTTGCTGAGGCGGCTGTTCGCGAAGTTGGCCGGCTTGCCGCCGCCGCGCGAGAGTCCCGCGAGCCCGAAGTACTCGTCAATCTTCAGCCAGGTGATGGTGATGCGCCCGTCAAAGAACATTTCCACCTGGATGCTCGCGGTCTGCTCCGTGATCACGTTGGTCACGCGCACGTTGTCCCAGGTGACCACCGCGCGGTTGGGAAGCTGCTTGAAATACACCTTGCCGCCCGCGTTGGGCTTGAGGTCGCAGTACAACCCGGAAATGCGGGGCTGGCTGAAGTGGTTGTCGAGGCTGACATCGGAGGCGGAGTCCCCCTGGTCGAAGGTGATGTAGCCGTTGCTGCCCACAAAGAAGGAGCCGTACTTTTTCCCGTACAGCGAGACCTGCTTGCCCTCTGAGAGGGTCACCAGGGAAAATCCGTCGTCCGGCAGGGTGATTTCCGTTGAACCCGCCACGGGCGTCCGGTAGGCCGTGACGCCCTCCTCAAGGCAGGCCACGTAGAAGTTGTTGGAGAGGTTCGGGGTGAACCGGAGGCGCAGGTAGTCCAGGTCGTTGGTGGACAGGTTGAAGTGCTGGGTGAACCAGTCGGTGGGCTCTCCGGTGGAGGGCAGGCCCGTGAAGTTGATTTCCGCGTCGCTGAAGGGGAATGTGCGGTGCTTGATGGGCAGCCACTCAATCTGGTTCAGGAAGTTGTTGGGGTCGCTTGCGTCGGGGTAGGTGTATCCCCAGCTCCAGCTGATCACCTTGATGCTCGCCGTGAAGTAGGGGTAGAGCCGCGCGCCGAGGTCGAGGGAGGCGTTTTCGTTGTAGGAGGCGAGGGCGGTGTAGCCGGTCTGCGGGACGCTGATGGGCAGCGCCTGGCCCTCGGTGGTGAAGACGGTGCCGTCGCTCACGGCGATGTTGTCGCAGGCCAGGGTGCCGTGGGCCACCGCCGCGATGTCCAGCCCCACGACGATGGAGGGCTTGACGGGCAGCCAGCTTGGCAGCTCGGGCAGCACGCCCTGGGTGATGGCGAGGGCGATGATGTCGAGGCTGGTGATGTTGGTGCGCCCCGCCTCGTCGCGCACTTCGGAGACCGAATCAAGCAGCCAGGTGTTGAAGTCGTCCCGGTCCGAGGCGACCATGTTGAACTCGGGCACATAGGGGATGTCGATTTCAAAGGGGTCAAGATACTGGCCGATGAGGGGGACCCAGCTCAGGTCGGCGGCGGCCTTCAGGCTGAATTCCGCGCCGAAATAGAAGCCCCAGGTTCCCTGCGCCGCGCCTAGTCCGAGCATGTTGCCCTCGGCCAGGCTGACCATGCCGCTCACGTTCGCGTCGTAGTTGTAGCCGGCGGCGGCCTTCACGCGGAGCTGGATGACAAAGCCGCCCGGATCGCCCGTGCCGCCGCTGGGGAACCAGCCCGAGTCAAAGCCCAGGGTGTCCAGCCCCTGCTGGGGCACGAGAAACTGGATTTCCTGGGTCTGCGTCTCGTCGGCCTTGTCCGGCGCGGCCATGGGGATTTGCACCGGCTTCATGCCCTCGGGGATGGCTTCGTAGCCCTCCTTTACCAGCGTGGCGGGCGGCAGCACGGGGGGCGGCGCGTCGGTGTAGTCGAAGACCTGGACCATCACCCGGACACCGTCGTCAATGCGGATGTAGCGGGGCCGTTTCACCCCCTCCGCCGTGGTTTCCTCCCACCACTGTTCGGTGAGCAGCACCTCGCCGTCCTGCACGATGCGCACCTCAAAGGTGGGGCCCGCGTCGCTTTTCGGGCGGGTGTAAACCATGTCCAGCCCCTTGGCGAGGGGCACGGTGACCAGGGAGGAGCCGTCCTTCTGCAGGTCGGTTTTCGCGCCCTTGGCGATCCATTCGTCCATCTGTCCGGCCTGCCCGGTCATGAACAGGGGGTTCGCCACGGCGGGGTCGCCCCAGCGGGCCATGTCCCGCTTGAGGGTGCCGTTTTCCGTGCGCGCCCACACCTCGACGGAGCCGCGTTCGCGGGCCAGCGCCTTCAGCGAGGCATCGTCAAGGCTGCCCGAGGATGTGCGCGCGGAATACACCACCGCCACTTCGGCCCGCGCCGCCGCGCCGGACAGCCCCCCCGCAAAAACGGCGGCGAACACAAGCGCGCCGATGAAGCCTGTCAGCCTTCCGGGATGAACCCTCATGACCTGTCCTCCATGCATGTGCCGGTTATGATTCCGACGCCCGCCGCCCCGGTTGCGGCGGCGGGCGGATTGGTTATTTCCTTCCGCGCAGCCGCCCCGCGCCGAGGAGTGCCGCCGCCAGCGCCAGCGCGGCGAGGCCAAGCGTGCCCGCCGCCGGAAGCGCCGCCTGCACCACCACCAGGAAGCCCGCGGACTCCCTTGTCTCCAGCTCGTCCGTCACCACGCAGGTGTACCTGCCGCCGTCGGCCTCGTCCATGTTTTCCAGGGCGAGCGTCGGGCCGTCCGCCTTGCCGGGGCCGAGCACCGTGAGCAGGGATTCGCCGTTCCTGCGCCACTCGTAGCTGGTGACATTGCCGAAGACGTTGCGCGCGCTCACCTCGAGCACGGTGGCGGAGCCGCGCCGGGCCAGGACGCCCGCCGGGCTTTCCTGGTCCACGGCGAGGGGGTAGGGGTTCAGCGCGATGGTGTCGCTGAAGGGCAGGGGGCTGACGTTGCCCGTGTTGTCACGGAAGCGCGCGTAGACCTTCTTGTAACCCTGCCCGGGCACAAGCTGCCATTCCCTTGCCGCCGCCGCCGGCTCCCAGGGGAGCCAGTTGACGCCGTCGTCGCTCAGGCTCATTTCCGCCACACCGCTGCCGGGATTCCCGTCGCTGTGCGAGAGGGACAGGGTGACACTGGTCAGGCGGGTGAAGGCCGCGTTGCCGTCGATGACCACCGCGCCCGACGGGGCGACGGTGTCCACAAAGAGCAGCGAATTGCCCATGCTCGTGCCGGTGTTGCCGGTCATGTCGGTGCAGCGCACCTGGATGACCGCGGGCCCCTCCGGATCCGTTCCCTTGCGCACGGTGTGGGTGTACTCGAAATAGCCGTCCTCGCTGGCGGAATAGGCCGCGGCCCGGCCGTTGACGGTGACCTCCGGCAGGGAGGCGAGCCCGTTCACGTCGTTCACGCGGAACCCGACGGTGACGGCGGTGTTGTCCTTTGCGAACGCGGGATAGGCGTTCATCGCGCTCACCGTGGGCACCGTGTTGTCCACCAGCAGCGCCGTGCTGGAGGTCTGGATGCCGCCGTTGCCGACGGTGTCGCGGGCGGAGACGAGAATGTTCGCATACCCGTCCGCGTCCGTGGTCCGGACCGTGTAGCGGTATTCGTACTGCGAGCCGGTGTTGGACTGGAAGGTCGCGCTGTTTCCGTTCACGCTCACCGAGGGGTTCCCGAAGACGCCCGTGAGCGCGTCCGTGGCGGTGAAGGAGACACGCACGATGTCGCCCGTCTTGGCCACGTTCGGGCTGGCCTGGATTGCCGCGATTGCCGGGACGGTCCGGTCAATCATGAGCGCGCCGGACACGGTGGCGGTGCCGTTGTTGCCGAGCGGGTCGTTCGCCGAGAACAGGAACTCCGCCATGCCCTCCGCGGCGGCGCCGCCGATGGTGTAGTTCCACGCGTGCAGGCCGCCGGACAGGCCGGCATACACGGCGGACACGCCGTTGACCTTCAGCGACGGGCTGCCGGACACGCCGCTCAAGTCGGTGATCACCGCCTTGATGACAATGGCCGTGGAGGCCCTGCCCATGGCCGGGGTGGCGGTGACCCCGCTGAACACGGGGCCGTTCGGATCCAGGGTCAGCACGGAGGCGGAGGAGAGGGTGCGCTGGTTGCCCGCGATGTCGCCCGCAATCACCTGCACCGACGCCGGGCCCTCGGCCACGCCCGCCGGGATGGTCATCACCCAGGTGTACTGGCTGCCGCTGTGCGTGGGCGGCGGCGCCGCGAAACCGTTCACCGCCAGCGCGGGCGGGCCGGAAAGGCCGTAGTTGTCGAGCACCTGCGCGCCGAAGGTGACCGTGGTGCCCACCCTGGCCAGGGCGGGCGCGGCGGTCAGCAGGTTGATGGCGGGGAGGGTGCGGTCAATGGTGAGGAGCGTGACGGACGGGGTCAGGGATGACGTGTTGCCCGCGTTGTCGCGGGCGTCCACGGTCAGCACCGCCGGGCCCTGCTGCTCGGCGGGGGACACGTTGAAGGTCCAGGAGTACTGGTTTCCCGCAACCTGCGGCGCGCCGAGGAGGTTGCCGTTCAGGCGGAAGGAGGGGTCGCCGTCAAGGCCGAAATTATCGGAGACAAAGGCGGAAACGGTGACCTCCGTGCCCGTGGTGGCCCATTCAACGCTGGAGGTGATTGACGCGATGGACGGGGGGGTGGCGTCCACGAGGAGCATGTCGCCCGCCACGCCCAGGCGGCTGTTTCCGGCGGCGTCCAGCGCGGTGACCGCGAGCAGGGCGTAGCCTTCGGGCGTGTCCGCGGGCAGGGTGTGCGCCCAGGAGTAGGTGTCGCCCGCGACCGTGGGAACGGCGGCGTTTTCCGTGCCCACCATCAGCACGGGCCACTGGACCACGCCGTTCGCGTCCGTGATGTCAATGCTTATTACCACGGTGTCGCCCGGCTTGGCCACGCCGTCGGAGACGGCGAGGTTCGCCTGGGCCGGCGGGGTGTTGTCTATCAGCAGGACGGAGTTCGACGCGGCGGCGGCCGGGTTGCCCGCCGTGTCCGCGGCGGAGACGCTGATCGCGGCAAATCCCTCCGCCGTGCCCGCTGGCACCGTCCAGGCCCAGGTGTAGTCGTTGCCGGCCTGGGAGGGATCCGCGAGCGTTTCGCCGTTGACGGTCATCACCGGCGGGAACGCCACGCCCGCATTGTCCGTGATCGGGACGGTGATGGAGACCACCGCGCCGTCGCGGACGGTTGCGGGCGCGGGGGAAACGACGCCGATTATCGGGTTGGTGGTGTCGGTGACGGTGACGGTGAAGTCCTTCTCCTGGGTGTTGCCGTAGGCGTCGGCCACGCGCACCCGGATGGTGTGGGCCGCGGCCACCCCCGCGTCGAGCAGGGCGGGGTTGGTGTTTTTAACGGTGACCGTGTTGGAGGTGGAGGCGGCCAGGGAGAAGCGGCCCCCCGCATTGTCCACCAGCGTCCAGGTGTAGGGGCTGAGATTGTCCGGGTCCACCGCGGTCAGCGTTCCGACGGTGGTGTTCGCCGGGGCGTTGTCTCCCACGGCCAGGGCGGTCGCGGTGATGTCCTGCAAGCCCCGGCGCGGCGGGATGGACGCGGCGGCGAGGCCCCAGTTTCCGTTGTATTTCCAGGAGACGGTGGTGTCCGAAGCGGAGCCCGCAATCACGCTGCCGCCGTGGCGCTGGTATTCCAGGAAGCCGCCCCATGTGGTTTGCAGGTTCCACTTCTGGATGTGCGCGGGCGTGTTCTGGATGGTCAGGGAGTTGTTCCCGCGGCAGGTGGTCGTGGAAACCACCAGGGAGCCGGCCGGGGCCTCCGTGCCGCTGAAGACGAGGCTGGAGGTATCCCGGTCGCCCGAGTCCGCGCCGTCAATCTTGGACAGGGGCAGCAGGGGCGTCGCGGCGCCCGCGTCGGAGAATTTCGTCAGGTCGATGTTGGAAAGAAAGACCACGCCCACGGCCTTGTGCGAGGTGGTGTCGGACATGCGCACGCGGATGGTCTGCGCCCCGGCGGGGGGATTTTTGAAGTACAGCAGGCAGCCGCGCTCGTCCATGCCGCTCGCCTCGGAGTCGGTGATTTTGTGGAAGTTGGAGGAGGGGTCGAAGCGCACCCACGACACGGCCCGGTCGTTCCGGTTGGTCACCCCGGCCACCGCCAGCTCCGTGCCCGCGGGCACGGTGACCGAAAGGGTGAATTCATTGGTGTTGCTCTGGTTGCTGACGGACGCCTCCCCCAGCATGGTGACCGCGGCCTGCGCCGCGGCGGCCCCCAGAATCACAACAGCCAAAACCATCCCAAAGACAAATCTGGCGTGCATCATGATGTTCCCTTCCCCCGAATGCTGGACACACCGGGCGTGAAAGACGACAGGTCCCGAACGGATAAATGCGGAGAGGCCCCCCGGCGCGGCGGAGCGTTGGGGCAAACCCACACCCCCGCCGTTGCAGGCGGACGGAAAAACAACCTTTGACACGTCACCCAAACCATCCCTCCCGGCAAAACCGGGTTGGCGGCATTGCCGCCTGATCACGTACTTTTCCTGTTTCAATCATATTCCAAGCGCGGGGTGTAGTCAACTGAAAAATTCGTTAACAACCAATGATTACAGGGGAATTTGTTGAACCACTGGCGGTTGTTGCGCGTTCCGGCACAGGACGGCGGAACGCAAAGGCCCATAATAAATGAATCCGGAGTGCTGTTTGGTTCAATTCGTGGCGTTTCGATTGTAATGGTCCGCATGGCACCGCATGGGCGGGAACGCCCCCGATCGCTTCCGCTCGGTCCCCCCATGGGGCGGGTTGTCGCCATTTCTGATTGTGGTGTTCCGCTTGTATCCCGCCGCCGCCGTGTACTACCTTATGCAGTGCGCGAAACCGCCGCAACTGGGTGCGGCGGCAAGGGAGACCGGTGCGATGAGCGGAACCAAAAAGTTTCTTGCCTTTGATCTTGGCGCTGAGAGCGGGCGGGCCGTCTTGGGCACCATCAGCGGCGGTGTTGTGAAGCTGGACGTGATCCACCGGTTCCGCACCGAGGGGCTGATCATGCTCGGCACGCGCCAGTGGGATCTTGCGCGGATTTACGAGGAGATGTGCCGGGGGCTCGCCCTCTGCGCCCGCGACCACACCACGGAACTGGACGGCATCGCGGTGGACACCTGGGGCGTGGACTTCGGACTCGTGGCCCGCGACGGCGGCGTGCTCGCCAACCCCGTCCATTACCGCGACAAGCGCAACGACGGCATGATGGATTACGTTTTCCAGACCGTCCCCCGGGCGGATATGTACATGGAAACGGGCATCCAGTTTCTCCCGTTCAACACGGTGTACCAACTGGCCAGCCTCAAGAAAAGCGGGTCGCCGCTGCTGGACGCCGCCGGTTCCGTGCTGATGATGGGCGATCTCTTCGCTTACCTGCTCAGCGGCAAAATGGCCTGCGAATACACCAACGCCTCCACCACGCAGTTACTGGACCCCCACAAGCGCGCCTGGAATGAGGAACTCATCGCGAAGCTCGGCCTGCCGCGCCGCCTGCTGCTGGACCCGGTGGCCCCCGGCACGGTGCTCGGCCCGCTGCTTGAAGAAATCGCCGACGCCACGGGCATCCGCAGGGGCACCCCGGTCATCGCCACCGCCTCCCACGACACCGCCTCCGCCGTGGCCGCCGTGCCCGTGGCCGACGGGGAGGGCGCATGGTCCTACCTCTCCAGCGGCACATGGTCCCTTCTCGGCGCGGAACTGGACGCGCCGATGGTGAACGAGCGCAGCCTCGCGCTGGACTTCACCAACGAGGGCGGCGTGGGCGGCAAGATACGCTTCCTGAAAAACATCTTCGGCCTGTGGATCGTGCAGGAATGCCGCCGGGTCTGGGAGCGCGGCGGGGAAACCATTGACTACGCGGGCATTACCGCCGAGGCCGCCGCAAGCGAACCCTTCCGCTCGGTCCTGCCCAACCTGGACGATCCCCGGCTCATGGCCCCCGCCAACATGGTGGAACTCATCCGCGACATCTGCCGGGAGACCGGCCAGCCCGTTCCCGAAACGCACGGACAGGTGATCCGCTGCGCGCTGGAAAGCCTGGCGCTGAAGTACCGGCGCACCCTGCGCGCCCTCGACGGTGTGCTCGGCCGCCCGACCGAGGTGCTCCACATCATCGGCGGCGGCACCCAGAACAAGCTGCTCAACCAGATGACCGCCGACGCCTGCGGCGTCACCGTGGTCACCGGACCCGTCGAGGCCACCGCCCTCGGAAACATCGGCGTGCAGGCCATGGCCGCGGGCGTGGTGGACTCCCTGGCCGCCATGCGCGCCATGATCGCGCGCTCCGTCGAACTTGAACGCTACACCCCCGCCGACACCGCCGCATGGGACGCGGTGGACGGGCGGGGCTGAACCCCCGGAAAACAGCATGGGAAAGACGGCCACACTCATCCTGCACTGCGACGATGTCAAGGGCATCGTCTACCATGTCAGCCGGTTCATATTTGAAAACGGCGGCAACATCATCAACGCCCAGCAGCACGCCGAGCCCCTGGACAACCGCTTTTTCATGCGCGTCCACTTCGACTGTTCGGATCTGAAATGCACCCGCACCGAGCTGCGCGCCGCCCTGGCGGAACTCGCGGGGCGCTTCGGCATGGAGACCGGTCTCCGCTTCGACGACGAGCGGAAGCGCATGGCGATTATGGTCTCCAAATACGACCACTGCCTCTACGACCTGCTCCTGCGCCACCAGTACGGCGAGATCAACGCCGATGTGGCCGTCATCGTGGGCAATCACACCGACCTGGAGCATGTGGCCCTCAACTTCCGCGTCCCCTTCGTGTATGTCCCCGTGACACGCGAGGAGAAGGAGGCCGCCGAACAGCGCACCCTCGAACTGTTCCGCTCCCACCATGTGGACTTTGTGGTGCTCGCACGGTACATGCAGATCCTGTCCCCGGCCTTCATTGACGCCTACGCCCACCGCATCATCAATGTGCACCACGGATTCCTGCCGGCCTTCAAGGGTGCGAAGCCCTACCACCAGGCCTACGAGCACGGTGTCAAGCTCATCGGCGCGACCAGCCACTACGCCACCGCCGACCTCGACATGGGCCCCATCATCGAGCAGGAGACCATCCGGGTGAACCATACCCATGGCCCCGACGATTTGGTCGCCCTGGGGCGCGACATCGAGCGCAAGGTGCTGGCCGACGCCGTCCGCGCCCACGCCGACGACCGCATCATGGTCTACCGCCGCCGGACCATTGTCTTTCGCTGAGTCCGCCTGAAAACAGGGGGGGCGCTCCCAGGCAGTCGGGAACGCCCCATGTGCAGAGTGCCCGGGATGTCTTGCCTTCGGCAGGTGAAGGCAGCGGCGGGTTTGCCCCCGGATTCCAAGGGAATACGTGACCGGATTCCATTCGAAAATGACCGGCAAAGGCCCCAACGCACCATCCGGATGCATTGCGCATCCTGTGACATCCCAAACAGCACCGATAAGATGCCAAAGCGCGCACCATGATTTCAAGCCGATTTTGCGCATTTGCGCAGATTTGTGATTGCGAATGGCATGAACTGAAATGAGTATTTGAGAAAGCCAGAAGAATATCGCAAAAGTCAAAAAAATTTGATATTTGGCCTGCGTTACGCTATAAATGGGGGTGCGCAGTGTCAACGTTTTCTTTTTGACAAAGACTGGGGGTTTTGCCATGCAATCCAGCACGATCAAGGAAATTGCACGGTTGTGCGGCCTTTCCCGCGCCACCGTTTCGGCGGTGCTCAACGGAAAGCCCGGGGTGAGCGAGCGCGCCCGCACCAAGGTTTATGATGCGATGCGGGAAAACCGGCTCCGCCCGCGCCTTGCCGCCTCGTCGCTGGTGACGGGTTTTGGGCGCGTGTTCGGGATGGTGGTGCCGGACATCCGCAACCCCTTTTACATGGAGTTCATGGACGGGCTGCTCAAGGAGATGAAGCAGCACGGGCACAACGTGATCTGCAAGCCCACGGATGGCACCGTGGAGGACGAAATCAGCACGCTGGAGTCCATGGCCAGCAACGACGTGTCCGGTTTTGTGCTGGTGCCCTCGGAGTCGGGCGCGTCGCGGGAGCACATTCTGCGCATTGTCGCCTCGAGAAAGCCCCTGGTGATACTCGGGTCGCTGCCCGGCGTGGACAGCCACACGGTGGAGGTGGACAACCGGGTGGGCGCCAAGGCGGCCACGGACCTGCTGCTCCGCGCGGGGCACAAGCGGCTGATGTACCTTGGCGGCCCCGCCCTGTCCGGCCCCTCCAAGGAGAGGATGTTCGGTTTTGTGGAAAGCCTGGTGGAGCACAGCATTTTCTTCGACGAGTCCATGATGGCCTGGACCGACGGCGTCTTCCACTCGGGCCACCGGCGCGCCCTTGAGATTCTCGCCGATCCGCAGCGCCGCCCCACCGGCGTCCTGTGCTTCAACGACATACTTGCGGCGGCGGTGTACCGGGCGGCCCACGAGCTGGGTCTGCGGATACCCGGTGACCTGAGCGTGGTCGGCTTTGACGACATCGAGCTGGCGCAGGTGCTGGGCCCGCCGCTCACCACGGTGGCCACCCATCCCTTCGGCATGGGGCGCACCGCCGCCCAGGTGATGCTGGAGGCGCTCAAGCAGCCCGGCCCCGGCCGCCCCATCCGCAGGATCATCCCGGCGGTGCTGGTGGAGCGCGGCTCCGTGGCGCCCCCCGCCGGGGACTGAGCGCCCCCGCCGTTCCCCCGACAAATTAAAACCGCGCCGTCTCCCTTCGGAAACGGCGCGGTGCTTGTTTTACGGGTGGTGGTGGGTCAGCCCTTGGCCACGTTGTCGGCGATGATGTCGCCGATTTTGGTGGTGGACAGGCCGGACTCCTTGATTTCCGCGGCGGAAAGGCCCTTGAGCATGCCGGAGGTGAGCAGCTTGACGCAGGCGGCCTCGATGGCCAGGGCGGCTTCGGTCTCGCCCAGGTGGTCGAGCATCATCTGTCCGGCGAAGATGCAGGCCAGCGGGTTGATCACGTTCAGGCCCGTGTACTTCGGGGCGCTGCCGCCGATGGGCTCGAACATGGACACGCCCGCCGGGTTGATGTTGCCGCCCGCGGCGATGCCCATGCCGCCCTGGATCATCGCGCCCAGGTCGGTGATGATGTCGCCGAACATGTTGCCCGTCACGATCACGTCGAACCACTCCGGGTTCTTCACGAACCACATCGTGGTCGCGTCGACGTGCGCGTAGTCGCGCTTGATGTCGGGGAATTCCGCCGCGCCGACCTCGTGGAAGGCGCGCTCCCAGAGGCCGTAGAGGTAGGTGAGCACGTTGGTTTTGCCGCAGAGGGTCAGGGTGTTCCGCTTGTTGCGCCTGCGGGTGTACTCGAAGGCGTAGCGCAGGCAGCGGTCCACGCCGAAGCGGGAGTAGATGGCCGTCTGGGTGGCCACCTCGTTCGGCGTGCCCTCGTGCATCACGCCGCCCATGCCGCAGTAGAGGTCCTGCGTGTTCTCGCGCACGACCACAAAGTCGATGTCCTCGGGGCCCTTGTTCTTGATGGGCGTCTCCACGCCGGGGTAGAGCTTCACCGGGCGCAGGTTGATGTACTGGTCCAGTTCGAAGCGCGTCTTGAGCAGGATGCCCTTCTCCAGGATGCCCGGCTTCACGTCCGGATGGCCGATGGCGCCCAGGTAAATCGCGTCATGCTTGCGGAAGTCGGCAATCGCCGAGTCCGGCAGGATTTCGCCGGTGCGCTTGTAGCGCTCCCCGCCGAAGTCGTACAGGGCCGTGTCCAGGCTGAAGCCGAATTTCGCCGCCGCCGCCCGCACCACCTTGATGCCCTCGTCCAACACTTCCGGGCCCGTCCCGTCGCCGGGAAACAGGGCAATACTGTATTTCGCCATGCCGGTGCTCTCCTTGCGTTGCATGCTCGTTTGTGACCGCTCCGCCCGCCGCGGGGCAGGGGGGGTATGGTAGCACGCCGCCGCCCTGTCGGCGCAATCTTTCCGTTGCCGCCTATCTATCAACGAATCATGACACTGAAAAGCGCGTTGCCTAAACCGTCCATTTTCCAGAATATGGACACTATAGCTATAAATTAAAAAATACCTATTGACAAACAGCAAAACTTCCGGTAAAAAAGAATCAGAAAGCGGAACCGTGACCGGCGTGAGGGAGCGCCGGAAGCGGCCACAGGAGGACGCCGTTGAAGGGCGGCGAAAGAGCGGAGCGCAGCAAGCCATCCTTTCCGTAAAAGAGAAAAGGTACTGCATGCAGTCATGGCATGAATACGGCGCGGGCGGCCTGGTGGCGGCGTCGGTGTATTCGCCCGACGAACAGGTGGGCGAGCGGCTGGCCTATTCCTACGGACCCTTTGCCACGGGCACGACGGTGTACGCCTATCATGACCAGTTGGGCTCCGTGCGGCGCTGGCGGCTGGCGAACAAGAACAACTGGGGCGCAAACGAGTACCAGGCCTTCGGCAAGGCCTACAGCGTCAGCACGCTGGCCCCGCAGGACTACGCCCTCCATGAATGGGATGCCAACCTCGCCATGTTCCGCGCCCCCTACCGCAACTACTCCCCCGCCATGGCCCGGTGGACCACCGAAGACCCGCTCGGCATGGTGGACGGACCGAATATGTACGGGTATGCGTTATCTAGCCCTGTTCTCCATATTGATTGGATGGGATTAGAATGCTCACCTCCGTTCTGTTGGTGGGATCCAACTGATGGTCCAAATCTAGAAGATGTTACAGAATCTGTTATATTTTGTACAAAGGTGGCATGTATGGCTGGAGCTAGGGCATGGTTTATCTTAGCGCAATCATTATTAGGTTCCGCCTGTAGTGTAGCAGAGCAGGTATGTGCACAACTCCCAGTTGGCGGTCTTCGAAATACATGCCGTGAAAATAAGGATAAAGCATGCAAAGCAATATTAGATTTCAATCGACATATTTATGATATGTGGGATGCGGCATGTTCAGTGCTGGATGATTAGTGGAGAACAGTATTATGCAAATAAATTTTTTCGCAATGATTGTTATAAATATTATTTTATGCTCGACACAAATTGAAGCGGAGTGTAATGCGTATGTCTTTAAAGGTAATGAATACGCAATAAATACAAAAACCATTCAAGAAAGAGCAATTTCAAATGAAGAAAGGTCTGTAATTGTTTCACATATAATAAAAAACATAGCTCATGTTAATGATTCAGTTTGTCGAGAATATCTAAAGGTTTTGGAGTATTTTGATATTTGCGACGACTATACAATGCCTATATATATTAAAATTATTAATGATAAAAAAAGGGATGTAAAAATAAAATGGATGGTTACAGAAATGCTTGGGAAATTTGGGATTCGGGCTAAAAAGGCTATGCCTCATCTCGCAAACGTGATTAGAGAATCTAAGAATAGTGTTGATGATTGGCGGGATTTGGCGGCAATAGCAATTGGAAACATTGGGGGTGCGGCGGACAAAGATACTATTGATGCGCTGGTTTATGGTGCTGAAAATGGTTTGGGCTTCGGGTCATCCTGCACAAGTGCATGTGTCGCATCTCTCTGCAAATTGGGTGATGAAGGCTATGGCGGACTTTTGAGATTGTTGTCTGCAGAAGATTCACGAGTGAGTGACCGGGCATTTGCAGCCTTGCTTACACTGGATGCGTCAAGACGAAAGTTGTTGGAGGACTCTCTTGGTTCATTAAATGGGCCCCGAAGGGATACTTATCGATCAATTCTTGAAAAGAGTCAGCATTCCCAATCATCACTAGGGAATTAGTAAAGGTACCCCTCCTTGTCATCCAGTTGTACTGGGTGATTGGATTGTCTTCGAAGTTTTACGTCGAGTTTTTTCATGCAAGATGGTGTAAAGGATGAAAGCGGAATGATGAAATGCAACATAAAAGCCGCCACCAAGTTCAACTTGGTGGTGAGAGGGAATCCTATTATTAATATAGATTAGGAAGGTGCAAGTTGCCTTTCGTGTATTTCTAATTGCATAGGAGATGTTGTGCCACCTTGTATTTTTGTTGGTTGTGTTTTTGTATGCCAAGCGGCTGGATAGGCGTGTTGTTGGGGCTTATGCCCAATTAGTCCTACATGTCTGGTTGCCGCTGCTGCTTGTGCTGTATGCACAAACGTAAGCGCTGTAATTGCAGCAGCCTGTGCAATAAAGTGTGGCATAAACCGTTGGATATAGGAGGAATAATAATGAAACGTTGTTTAAAAAATATTGAACCAAATTATTATCTTGGTTTAGCCTCCTTTTTGGGCTCTGGTATTTTTGCTTTGTTATTAGTCAATAAGTACTGGTACGCATTAAAGGCCGAAGTCTTTTTGTTTGTTATTGTATTGCTGATAGTCTTAAGTAATATATTTTTTGTATTGGGCATAAGTAAGCATTATAATTCGAAAAAAGATATAATAAATAGCAAAGATAAATTTACAAAAAGGTAACAATAACACCGTCACCCAGTTGCACTGGGTGACGGTGTCGTCTTCGAAGTTTTGCTTCGTGTCTTTCGGCGCATGACACGATAATTGAGGGAAGCGCAGTATTAACTATGTTTATGATACACTGGGACGCAGGACGCAGTTGCAGTACCCCAACGGGATGACGGCAAACTACGGGTACGACACCCGGGGCCGCCTGACGGACATCCACCTGAAGGACGGGGCGAACGTGACGCTGGAGCGGTACACGCACACCTATGACGGCGCGGACAACATCACCGAGGTGGTGGACGCGGCCGGTGCCAGGTGGAATTACACCTATGACGACCGGTACCGCCTGACGCAGGCGGAGCGGCGCGACGGGACGGTGCTCAAGCACCGGTACACCTACGGCTACGACGGGGCGGATAATGTGACCACCCAGGCGGTGCACAACGCGTCCGCGGGCACGACGAACACCACCACCTACACCTATAATGCGGGCAACGAACTGACCCAGGCGGTGTCCACCGCGAACGGGACCACCACCTACGCCTATGACCTGTGGGGCAGGCTGACCACCATCACAAAAGGCAGCCAGGGCGCGACGCTGGGCTGGGCCTACCAGGACAGGCTGAAATCCTACACCACCACGCTCAGCGGCGAGCGGAGCGTGAACTACGGCTACATGGCGGACGGGCGGCGCGTTTCCGTGGACAACACCAGCCTCGGGGTGAAGAACTGGTCCTATGACGACGGATGGGGCCTGCGGAGCCAGTCCTATGCCGGCCAGCCAGGCTACAGCACCTGGTACATCCTGGAGCCGAACGGCACGATGCTGGCCGAGGCCCCCGCATCGGGCGATGTCTCCTCGCTGAAATACTATGTGCGGGACCACCTCGGCTCCACGCGCAGCGTGCGCCGGGAGGACCCCGCCAGCAAGTATGTGTGGTTTGAGTTCGAGCCCTACGGGGGCGTGTACAAGTCCGGCGGGTTTTTCAACCTGCTCTTTGTGCAGGACCGCTTTACCGGCCACGAGTTTGACATCGAAACCAACATGTACTGGGCGCCCTACCGCAACTACCGCCCCGACATGCTCCGATGGATCAACCGCGACCCGGCAGGCATGGTGGACGGACCAAATCTGTACGGGTATACAAATAGTTCCCCAATCAACATTTCAGATCCATTGGGCTTATGGGGTTCAGATACACATGGTCCTTATGATGGTTTAGATAATGGATGGACTAATCCATGGAATCCATTAGCAACACCGTTACATTTTATGAGCATGGACCAAGTTCTTCCGATACTCCTTGATGCTATTCTATCCTGTGATAAGGATAAATTTAAAAAGGCCATGCATATGGGTCAAGATACTTTTTCGCATTATAACAAGGGATATCGTTGGTGGAAATTAGGCCATTTGTTTACGGGAGGAGAAAACCCTGATAATCCATATTACTGGAATTTGGGTGATCCCATAATGAGTGATGAGGCTTTGGCAAATTCTAGATGGACAAATAAGTGGGAACGCGTTTGGGGTGCTAATTGTTGTGGTGGAAACAATGGTCAAGCATATAGAGATTGGAAGTCAAGAGACTCACAAAACAATTTTGTTTACACATCAACTGACTTACATATGAATGGATTGTGAATACATACGATGAAAATTGGTGCTAAAATTATGATTTATAAAAATATTACATATATTTTTTTGACACATAAGAACGCTCTAGTCTCAGCATTATTGTTGTTTTGTATGGATTGGTGGTGGCACTCTATAATTATTTACAGACTTATTAATATTTATTATAAAGAAATACCGTCAGATAATATTATAACTTTTGTTGTTTTATTTTATACGATATATAGTATATTGCTAATGGGTTATACATTTATAAATTCCGCTTTTAATTTGTTGGATCGGTTTAAATTTACGGGGGTTTTTTTGTATTCGTCAATCGTTTATATATTTTTTTCAACTGGATGGGTCGTTATATTTGTTTCTGTATCAACCATGTTTAATAATGTGGGGGAATTATTTATTCCAGCATCAGGAAATAGTGAGCCTCAACCATTTTATTTATTGTTCGCCATGGCGTATGTATTTATCGCCTTATGCGGAGCATGCTTTTATCGAGTGCTAAAATAGGCTCTTCTTATGTAACAATGATGCTTGTCAATTATCCTTCTCGTCGTCCAGTTATACCGGATGACGGTTTTGTCTTCGAGGTTCTTCATAGAGGATGATGTAAAGAATGAAAACGGCTTAGTGAAATGCAACTTCAACGCAAAAAATGCCACCAAGTTCAACTTGGTGGTGAGAGGAGTAATGGTGGACTTTATGGTGGACTGGCAGCATCAGCATTAGATTGTTGTGATTAGTATAAATTAACGAAAGGTATTTTATGCTAAAAGCTATTAGACACTGCTTGATGATGATGTTTGTGTCAATTAGTGAAGCATATATTGTTGCGGTTGTTGCGGTATGTTGCGGGAATATTTCTTCGCGAATTTATTTATTTCTTGAGGCTGATAGCCTATTACTGTTAATTTTTTTGCTATGTATTGGATTTTTTCCTCTTGCCGCATGGTGGGGATTTCTTATCCGAAGAGGTCTCTTGGAAGTTGGGGTTGGATTCAGTATTCCACTTTATGGGATATATATATTTACATTTATGTATATTGTTTATGATGATGAAGTTGTTAGAAAGGTGTTGTATGGATTATAATGAAAGTATATATAGACACGAAGGGTCCACAGTTTACACACTGTTTGGATTGTTTTGTCTCACGCCAGTATTAATATTTTTTTATTCTGTTGGAAAATCTGCTGATTTGGTGGATGTGATTTTGTTGCCTATGGTTGTCGGTATATCTAGGTTGTTTTTTATTGTTTCTCTCGCTTATGATGCTACAATAATAGTTACTGACTCCATTGTGGAAATATATTCCGATTCAGAAAAATATTATGATGTTATTGATATAGATAATATAAAAAATGTACGAGATGATGGATCGATGTATTGTTATGATAAAAGGTATGTATCTCTTGGACTAGGGTTGCTCCCATTCCGTAAAAAGGTGGTCGAAGATATTCGTTCAAGAGTTGAGAAGGCTAAGCAAGCGGCCCCCTCACGAATAGAGAGTGACGATGTTTATTCGTCACCCAGTTGCACTGGGTGACGGTGTCGTCTTCGAAGTTTTGCTTCGTGCCTTTCGGCGCATGACACGGCAATTGATGGAGGTGCAGTTTCCGGGGCAGACGTGTCCGGGAAGTGGGGGGAGGGTATGCTTAACATCCCCCTAAATCCCCCTTCAGAAGGGGGACTTTAAGAGGCGCTCTGTGGGGAGAGGTTGGTTATTCCGGACAAGGCCGCCGGGACGGTTGCGGGACGGGGGAGTTGGCGGGTGTGCCGGAAAAACCGGTGGAATGGAAAAAACCAAAAACTTGTTTTTGCGCGCGGATTGGATTACAAAAGTGCGGGAAGCAGTGACGGCGCGGCGTTGGCGGCGGATGTCTGACGGGAGTGTGTATGGATCTTCGCGCGGGAAAAGCACTGGCGGATTATCTTGAGCCTAGGATGGAGGCCTTCGGGGACTTGTGCCTCGGGCGGATGTCCCCGGCGGATCCGGAGCTTGCGCGGACGTTCATGCTTCCGTGGATTCAGCGGCTGCCGGATTTTCTCCGGGGCCGTTCGCACCGGGCGCAGGAATGGGCGGTGCTGCTTTTGGACGGGGTGACGGCTTCGGGCCGGGGGGTGGAGGAGGCGATGGGCTATCTCCGCCAGTTCCGCGGGGCGCTTTTTTCCTTCACGCTGGACCGGGTTCCGGGGGTGTCCGCTGCGGAGCTTTACGCGCTGGTGCTTGAGGTGTGCGATCAGCACCAGGAGCAGGTGATAGCCTGTTTCGGCGCGCGCGCGCGGGAGATGCTGAACACGGCGGCGCGCCGCCAGCGTTCGATGCTGGACGCGCTGAGCCGTCCCTTTCTGCTGCTGGACGGCAGGGGCTTTGTGACGGCGGGCAACAACGAGGCGGCGGTTCGGCTGCGCGTGTCCCCGGAGAACCTGCCGGGGCTGGACTTTGTGGGCGCGTGCCCGCCCGAGACGGCGCAGGAATTCCGGCGCTGCCTGCGCCAGCGCAGGACGGTGCTCCAGGGCGAGTCCTTTTCGGGGCCCCTTTCGGCCGGACCGGAGGAGGGGCCGCGGATGCAGTTCCATGTGCAGCCGGTTTTTGACGGGACGGGCCGCAAGGAGGGGCTGGCGGTCTGCATGGAGCCGCCGGAGAGTTTCGCCGCCGACAACCGCTACATTCTGGACCACATTATCCGGCGGATTGTGGACATCATCCCGCTGCCGATCCAAGTCTTTGACAAGAAACGCCGGATTCTGCACAGCACGGAATTCTGCGAGGGCACCGGCCTGTTTGACGCGGGCAGGCAGCGGCCCTTCTGCTGCCATTTCAACGCGGCGCAGGGCAACCCGCCGGAGGAGTGCGTGTGCGCGCGGGTGCTGGCCACGGGCGCGCCCCACGCCTGCGAGGCGCGGCTCGACGCGGGCGGGGAGAGCCGCTGGTTCAACATGGCGGTGCTTCCGATCATGGACGCGGCGGGCGAGACTTCGTGGGCGGCCTGCGGCATCCTTGAGACCACGAGCCAGAAGCGGCTTGAGAAGCGGATGGAAAACCAGATGCTTTCGCACCAGCACGGGTCGCTGGTGTCGCAGATCGCCCTGACGGTGGCGCACCAGCTCCGCAACCCGCTGGGGGTGGTGATCGGCTTCTCCGAACTGCTTTCGCGGGGGCTTCCCGCGGAGCAGGTTCCCGAGGTGGTGGACCGCATCCTGCGCAACGGGCTCCGGTGCAAGGAGATTGTGGACGAGCTGCTCAACTTCGGGCACGGCCTGCCGCAGGACCGCGCGCCCTCGGATGTGGCCGGCCTGCTCCGGACGTCGATCCGGCCGATGCTCACGGGCGCGCAGAACCGGATGCTCCAGTGGCGGCTGCCCGGCGGCCCGGTGATGGTGGAGTGCGTGCCGGAGCAGTTCACCCAGGTGGTGCTCGGGCTGCTGGACAACGCCTTTTGCTTCGCCCGCGCGGCGGTGGAGTGCTCCCTTGAATCGGCGCAGGGCTGGGTAACGGTGCGGGTGGCCGACGACGGCCCGGGCATTCCGGACGAGCTGGCCGATCAGGTCTTTGAGCCATTTTTCACCACGCGGCGCGCGGGCGGCGCGGCCGGCCTGGGCCTGAGCCTGGCGCGGTCGGTGGTGCGCGACTGGGGCGGGGACATCAGCCTGTGCCGCGGCCCCGGCGGCGGCCTTCCGGGGGCCTGTTTTGAGATCAGGCTCCCCGAGGCGGGCGAGGAGCCCCCGGCGGAGCCGGTGGCTGAGAAAGCGCCGGAAAGGAAAAAGCGGGTGCTGCTGGTGGATGACAATCCGGACCTGCTTGACATGCTGGAAACGGCGCTGACCCTGCAGGGGCACATGGTGGACCGGACGGACTCGGGGGTGGAGGCCCTTGACAAGACGCGGGAATTGGCCTACGATGCCCTTGTGATTGACATCTACATGCCTGGTTCCATGAACGGCCGGGAGCTTTTCCAGCGGTTGCGCGCCCAGATTCCGGGGGTGTCCCGGAAGGTGCTCTTCATCACGGGCGACACGCTGAACTACGAAACGCAGCGCTTTTTGCAGACGGAGGGTGTGTCGTACCTGGAGAAGCCCTTCCTGATGCAGGATTTTCAGGAGGCGCTGGGCCGGGTTTTGCAGTTTGCAGACTGACGGCGCGGGATAATACTTGACAACATACCATATGTTGTGTAAACTGGCCGTTGAAAATCTTGCAGAACCCCATGGGTTGTTTATTGGTTTAGGATGGCACCTTGGCGTTCAGGTTGAGGGCTTGTCCCGGGAGTGGCGCGGGCTGTGTTCCGTACCCCCCGAACCGGCACAGGAGTTCCCGATGCCCGAGGCAACATTTGCCAGTGACAAAGAGGGCGCAACGTCCTTTTTTCAGCGTTTTTCCCTTATCACCCGCCGCGTGGGTCTTTTGATACTACCCCTTGGCGTGGTTTTCGTTTCCGGCTGCGCCACCACGCTCCACGAAATCGCGACTTTCGACCCTGTTCCGCCCGAGAATGTGGGTCATGCCACGGAACTGGAGCCGGTGGAGCCGGGGACGGACGCGGAGCACGGGGGGGGCCACACCTACTCGCCGCTGGTGGTTCCGGACCCGCTTCCGCCGCAGGTGTGCGCGGAGCTTGACGAGCTTCAGAGCGAATACCCGAGCGTGTTCCAGCGCGGGCTGGACCGCGCGTCGAAATACGAGGCCATGCTCCGGGCCGAATTCCGCCGGGCGGGCCTTCCCGAGGACCTGATTTGGATGGCGATGGTGGAGAGCATGTTCCAGACCAAGGTGGTTTCCCCCGCCGGGGCGGGGGGCATGTGGCAGTTCATGCCCGCCACGGCGCGCCGCTACCAGCTTCGTCTCGACGGGTACGTGGACGAGCGTTACAGCTGGGAGGGCGGCACCCGCGCGGCCATCCAGTACTTAAAGGATCTGCACGACTTTTTTGACGGAAGCTGGGAGCTGGCCATCACGGCGTACAACATGGGCGAGGGCGGCCTGTCCCGCATCATCACGGCCACGGGCGGCGAGCGCAGCTTCTGGAAGCTCATCGAAACGCCGCCCGCCTCCGTGCGGATGAAGCAGGAGTCGAAAAAGTACTACCCCCGGCTGCTGGCCTACATGATTGTCACGGCGGACCCCGAGAAGTACGGGTTCACGCGGGGCTCCCAGCCCCCCGACGACACGGTCCGGGTTCCCGTGGACGGGGTGTACTCCCTCGCGAAACTTGACGAGGCGCTGGGTTTCGCGGCGGGCACCCTCGCGACGCTGAACCCCGAGCTGATCCGCGGGGTCACCCCGCCCAAGGGCGCCTTTGCCCTGGCCGTGCCGCGCGCCGACCAGGAGCGCTTTCTGGTGGCGCTGAAGTCGGTGTCCCCGCTGAAAAACACGCCCTCGCCCCTCTTCCTGGCGTCGGGCGGATCGGGAAAGCACCGGGTGCGCCGCGGCGAGACCATTTCGAAGATTGCCGGCAAGTACGGGGTCTCCGAGAAGGAGCTGATGAAGGCCAACAAAATCAAGTCGGCCCGGTCGTTGCGGGTCAACCAGACCCTGGTCATCCCCGGCGTTGACGTGGACGACACGCAGCCGCGGGGGGGCGGCCCCGAGACCGCCGCCCCGGCCCCGGCGGAGCGGGAAAAGACCGAACCGGTGAAGGGTGAGGCCGCGCCGGTGTTTTACACCGTGAAAAAGGGCGACACCCTGGCGGGCATCGCGGCGCGCCACAAGGCCACTGTGGACCAGCTGAAGAAATGGAACAACATCGGCAAAAACGGCGTGATCTATTCGGAGCAGAAGCTGGTGGTGGCGATGGGGCGCGCACCCGTGTCCGCGCCCGCCCCCGTTGAGGCGGAGGCAAAGTACCACGTGGTGAAGGCGGGTGAATATCCCGCCATCATCGCCGAAATGCACAATATGCCCGTGAAAAAGCTGCTCGCCATGAACAACCTCGGTCCGAAGGACATGCTGCACGCGGGCGACCGGCTGATCGTGGCGGGGGCGGCGGCCGAAAAACCGGCGCCGAAGGAGGACGGGGAGGCGGAGTCCGCCGCGGCCGGCGCGGAGGAGGCCCCTGCTGCGGAGCTTACCATCAGCCACAAGGTGGCGCGGGGCGAGACGGCGGGCGCGATAGCGGACAAGCACGGCGTGCCGCTGAAGGACCTGCTCGCGTGGAACAAGCTGACCGCCAAGTCGGTAATCAAGTCCGGCCAGGAGCTCATCATCAAGAAGCAGTCTCCCGCCGGAGAGGGGGCGGGGGACAAAAAGCCGGTGCGGATGGCCAGCGCGGCGGCCCCGGATGCGGGCGAGAAGATTGTCCACAAGGTTGCGGCGGGGCAGAACCCCACCAGCATCGCGAAGAAATACGGCGTGCCGCTGGACGACCTGTTTGCCTGGAACAAGTGGTCCAAGACTCCCCTGCTGAAGGTGGGCGACGCGGTCACGGTGTACAAGCCCGCGAAATAATCCCCGCCGCCCGTTGCCGGGGCGCTTTTTCCAGCCATGCCTTGTGGTAATATTTCCGGCGGCGCCGGCGAGGATGCCGTGCGCCGGTTTTCCAACAGGAGCACGGCGGAAATGAAGGGTCCCGGCGCAAAAAACATCCTGTTTTTCCTGCTGGTGCCCGTGCTGTTTTTTGCCGGACTGGAGACGGCGGCCCGGTTGCTGGCTGCGCCGCCCGAAGACCCCGTCATGGGCAGGCCCGCCGCCGCCATCACCGCCGAGGGGCTGCCCGCGCTGGCGGAAATCCTGGCGTATGACCCGGTGCTGTTTTGGCGGCTTGCGCCCAACCTCGCGGGCAAACGGGTGGCGGGCCGCATCGGCAACTATCCCGTTGACTTCACCGTGTCCACAAACGGGGACGGCGCGCGGCTGGTTTCCGAAGCCCCCGAAAAGACCTGCGGAACGGCCCAGTCCCCCAAACGGCGGGAATGCACGCGCCGCATCCTGGTGCTGGGCGACTCGGCCAGTTTCGGGCTGGGCGTGTCTGACGCCGAGGCGTGGCCCTCCCTGCTGGACGCAATGATTGTGGAAAAGCGTGGCTCCGGATGGGGCGTCTGCAACATGGCGGCGCCGGGGCACACCGCCTTTCAGGGGAAGCGTTATCTGGAGGAAAGGGGGGAGGCCCTCCGTCCGTGTGCTGTCATCGCCGGTTTCTGGGCAAATGACAAGGCCTCCTGGATGGGCGCTTCGGATTTGCAGACCATGCGGATGGTGGAGCGTTGGGAGGCGAACCGCTGGTTTTTTGAGCGATGCCGCCTCGCCTGGGCGATGAACGGGCTTTACCGGAGCCTGCAACCCGAGCCGCAGGCGCGGCCCCGCCTGAATGAAGCGGAGTTTTTGGGCTGTCTTGAGTCCATGGCCGCGTGGGGCAGGGAGCACGAGACGCCCGTGGCCTTTCTCGTGTGGCCGTCACGGGTGCAAATTGCCGAGAAACAGGAAGAGCTGCACGGTTACCAGGCGCTTGTCGCCAAGGCCGCCAAGGCGGCGGATGCCGTGCTGATCAATCCCGCGCCCCGGTTCATCCAGGCCGGGGGCGACTTGTTTGTGGACGACTACCACGGCAACGCGGCGGGTTGCGCCCTTGCGGCGGACGCGGTGTGGGAGGCGCTGGAGCCGGTGCTTGAGAAACGGCAGCTTCTGGAAGGACCATGGAAATGAGCGCGGCCGGGGAAAACCGCCCCGGCAGGCGGGAACTGGCCGTTTTGGCGCTCATCCTGATGCTGGGGGCCGTGCTGCGCCTTGCCTATTGGCGTGAGCTGGCGGAATTTCCCGAAGCGCTGATCCCGCGCCAGGACCAGGTGGACATGGCCTTTTTTGACAACTACGGCCGGGACCTGGCCAACGGGGCGCGGGCGCTTCTGGGAATGGCCCGGCCCCCGGACAATGCGGGGCCGGTGGACTGGACCCAGGAAAAGGACGAGCCTTTTGTGCGCCCGCCGGGGTATTCGTGGTTTGTGGCGGGGGTGTATTTTCTGGGCGGAAACAGTCCGCTGGCGCTGCGCGGCGCGCAGATGGCGCTGGGCCTTTTTTCGGCGGTGCTGGCCTGGCTGCTGGGGCGGCGGCTGCTGGGCGGCGCGGGCGGGCTGATGACGGCGGCGTTCATGGCCTTTTACTGGGTGCTGCTGGTCTATGAGGGTTCAATTCACGCGCAGACGCTGGTGGTTTTCCTCTCCCTGGCATCGGTGCTGCTGACGGTGCGCTGGGCGGCGCGCCCAAGCCTGGCGCGCGCGGCGGCGGCGGGCGCCGCCACCGGAATGCTGCTGTGGACGGCCAGCGCCTTTGTGCTCTTTGTGCCGGTGCTGTGCTGCTGGATGTGCCTCCCCTTTTGGAAAAAGGGCGGGGGATTCCGGCGGGCCGCCTTTGGCGCGGCGGCGCGGGCGCTGCCCCACGGACTCGCGCTGGGCGCGGCCATGGCCGCGATGGTGCTGCCGGTGACCGCCGCAAATTACCGTGCCTGCGGCAATTTTCACCTAATCTCCGCCGGGGGCGGGGTGGTGTTTCTCATCGGCAACCACGACCGCGCCGACGGTTATTACCGGCATCCGGAGGAGGCCCTGGGCTTTCCCTACACGGGGGACAACAAATGGCACGAGAAGCAGCTGGAAAAACTGTTCGGCCATAAGCCGTCCTGGGAGGAGTTGTCGCGGTATTGCGGGGGGAAGGCGCTGGAATGGATAGCCGCGCACCCCGCGCGCTATGCGGCGCTGACGGCCAAGCGCGCCTGCCTGTTCTGGACCCCCATGGAAATCAGCCACAACGTGATGGAAAAATGCGAGCAGGCCTTTTCCCCCCTGCTCAGCCGGCTGCCCGGCGGGTTCAGGGGCCTTTTCGCCCTGTGCATATCCGGGATTGCGCTCTTTGCGATTGGGCTCGTGAAACCCTCCCTGCGGCCCCTTTCCTGGGACACCAGGGGGCTGGCGCTGGTGCTTCTCTTCATGCTGGTGTGGTACGCGCCCTATGCGGTGTTCTTTTACGTCACGGCCCATTACCGGGTCCCACTGCTGCCTTTTGTCGCGCTGTTTGCCGCGCTGGCTGTTTTGGGCGCGTGGGATGCGGCGCGTGCGGGGCGGTGGCGGGTGCTGTGCGCGGTGCTTCTTCCGGGCGCGGCGGTCTACGCCGTTTCATGGACCACGCCGGTGGACTACGGAAAAGACGTGGAACGGTGGCTCTATTTCCGCACCACCCCCCTGGAGGAGCGGGGCGATTTGGACACGGCGCTTCTGCTGGCGCGGCGCGCGGCCGACAGCGAACTGGGCGACGCCGCCGCGCACCTGCGCCTGGGTGATTTGCTCCGCAGGGCCGGAAAGGCGGAGGAGGCAACCGCCGCCTATGAAAAGGGGCTGGGCCTTCGTCCGAACAGCGCGCAGGGCGGCGCCCTTTACCAGCGGATTGGGTCCATGCGCTGGGAGCGCGGGGACAGGGAGGGCGCGGCAAACTTCTTCAAATTGGCGCTGACACAGACTCCGGACGACTTCACCGCCATCGCGGGGCTGGGGCAGTACCACCTCGAAAACGGTGAAACCGGCAAGGCCCTGGCGCTGCTGGAGCGGGGCGCGCGGCTGCGTCCGGACAACAGCAACATCCATTTTCTGACGGGTCTGGCGCTGCAGCAGGCGGGGCGCGCGGCGGACGCGGAGGCGGCGTTCCGCCGGGGCATTGCCGCCGACCCCAAAGACCCGTGGCCGCTGGTGGGGCTGGGCGGGCTGCTGGAGGCTGCGGGCAGGTCTGCGGAGGCGCGGGACGCCTACGGAAGGGCGCGCGCCCTTTCGCCGGAAAACCCGCAGGCGGCGGAGGGGCTGAAGCGGCTTTCCGCCGCCGAATAACCTGCCCGCCCGCCCCCTCGGGGGATTTGTTCGGCAACGCCGACTTGGGCTAGGCTGTTGCCCGTTGCCGGTCAAAGGGAGTTTTCTTATGGCATTGGAAGCAGTTCAGGATCCCGCCGCCGCCGCGCGGCCCCAAAAACCGCCCCGGATGATGTCCATTGACGCGCTGCGCGGCTTTGACATGTTCTGGATCGTGGGCGGCAAGGAAGTGTTCGCCGCCCTTGTGGCGCTGTTGTGCTATCCCATGGGCGTGCCCGGCTGGCTGGACCACCAGCTGGAGCACGTTGAATGGACCGGATTCGCCGCATGGGACCTGATCATGCCCCTGTTCCTGTTCGTTTCCGGCGCGTCCATCCCCTTTGCCTTCGCGGTGAAGCCGGGGGAGAAGCGCAACCACGCCGCCATCTACCGGCGCATGGCCCGGCGGGTGCTGCTGTTGTGGGTGCTGGGCATGGTTGCCCAGGGCCATCTGCTGGAAATGGACTGGACAAAACTGCACTTCTTTTCCAACACCCTTCAGGCCATCGCCGTCGGCTATGTCATCGCGTCGGCGGCCTTTCTGCATCTGCGCCTGCGGGGGCAGCTGCTGCTGTGCGCGGGGCTGCTCGCGGCCTACTGGCTGCTCATGATGTTCGTGCCCGTGCCCGGCGCGGGTGGGTGGCTGCTGCAGCCCCACGCCAACCTAGCGATGTGGCTGGACGAGACGGTGCTGGGGCGCTTCCGCGACGGAACCACCTACGCCTGGATACTGCCGGGGCTGGGTTTTGGCGGGTCGGTGCTGCTGGGCTCCTTCGCCGGGCAGATGATGCGCGCGGAATGGAAGCCCGCGCGGCGTCTTCTGGCGCTTGCGGCGGCGGGGCTGGCCTGCCTGGCGGGCGGCTGGCTTTGGGGGCTGCACTTTCCCGTCATCAAGCACCTCTGGACCAGTTCGATGGTGCTCTGGGCGGGCGGCTGGAGCTTCCTGCTGCTGGCCTTCTTCTACCTTGTGGTGGATGTCTGGAAATGGCAGTGGTGGGCCTACCCCTTCGTGGTCATCGGCGCCAACGCCATCACGGTGTACCTCGGCGCGCACATCGTGGACTTTGAGGGGCTCGCCCGGAAAATACCGTTCCTCGGCGTGGAAACCGTGGGCACCAACCTCATCGCGGCCCTTCTCGCCTTTTTGTGCGTGTGGGTTCCCCTGTGGCTGATGTACCGGTGGAAGATTTTCATCCGCGTGTGAGGGGCGCGGCGTTCAGGAAGTCTGCCGTGTTTTAAAAAGTGAAATCATTAAAACGCATCGGAGCGCGCGTGAGTTGAACCTGCCCGGAAACACATCCCCAAAAACATGGTTGTTGTTGCTGTTGCGCCTCGCGGGGATGATGGTCATTGCGGCCGCCTCATCCGAATCCCAAACATACCGGGTCTATGAATGGATAGGCGTGCTCCTGTTGATTGTCTGCCCCCCGGTTTCCGCCGTGTTTTTTGTTTGCTGGGCTTTTGCTTCACGTTTCTTGCTCATCGGGTTTCCATCCCAGTGGGGATTGGCGGCATTGTGCGCGGGGGCTGTAATCGCAATACTGATGCCCTCCAGGCTCCTCGAAAAACGGCTTGCCGGGGACGCATACCGGAACATGCTGGAGTATTACGGGCTTCCGGCGCGGTTGATCATATGTTTGGGCATGATGTTGGGTCTGTTGGCCCTGACATTGCGGGATTTCCCCTGGCCGGTTGGCTTGGGCTGGCTTGTGGCTTTTGCGGTGGCATGGCTTAGGCTGCCCCCAATCACTGCGGAAAACCACCGGAAAACCGCCGCAAACGCCGCATTGCTTGCCTTTTCGATGCTTCTGTCCTTTTGTGTCCTGGAGGCGGGCGCGCGCGTTTTGGCCTCAAGGCAATTAATAAAACGGTCCGACTTTTGGATGATGCATCCCCAAGCGGGGTTCACACTCAAGCCCGGCGCCTCGGGAAACCATTCCCGGGCCATGCCCGACGGAAAAAATGTTGAAATCCCCACAATAATTTCAACCCAGGGCCTGCGTGACAGGGAATACGGGCCGCCCTCCCCGGGTGAGTTCAGGATACTCATGCTCGGCGATTCCTTTACATTCGGGTGGGGCATGGAAGTCGAAAAAGGCATGGCAAAGGCGCTTGAGCGCCGTTTTCATGACGCCGGTTTCACAAACGTTTCGGTGATTAACGGCGGGGTCGGTTCGTACGGACCCTGGCAGGAAAGGTATTTCCTTGAGGAAAGGTGTCTTCCCCTTAAACCCAACCTGGTGCTGCACCAGCTTTTTCCCGGCAATGACATAGAGAACACACTCGCACGCAATTGTGAGTTTCCGGAAGCGTACAACGTCTCCGTGCAGCAGGATTTCCTGCGGTGGCGCAACGAGGGCCTGTTCCCGGTCAGGCTCGAAGTATGGCTGAAGGATCACGTCATGCTCTACAGGATGGGCCTTGCCCTTTCGCGCCGGGGTGATTTGATCAGCAGTATCCTTTTTCGGACAAAACTCTTTGATCGCAGGATTGCCTGCGCGCTCCCCCCCGCCGCAAACCGCCCCTTTAATCTGGAGGTGGGGCTTCGCAACTGGTATCCCCTGCTGGAAAAGGGATGGAAATTGTTTGAGCGGGATGTGCTGGAAATCCGCGCCATTTGCGAAAATAACGGCGTGCTGTACGCTTCCTTCTGCCTGCCGGACATGTGCAACATCACGGACAACCATTGGCACTGGGCCACCAAGGATTTGGGAAGGGCCGCATATGAACGCTACAAGGACACCAGCCTGACCGAGTCGTTTTATGCGCGCGAGAACATTCCCTTCGTGTCCCTAAAGCAGGCCATTGAGCAGTGCCCCTGGCGCGATGAATTGTTTTTCTCACATGATGGCCACCTGACCGAAAAGGGCGTGGAACTGGTCACCAGGTTCCAATATGATTTTATTCTCGCCAATTATCTGCGCAACACACCGGAACAGGGCGCACCCGCCCCCTAAAACCGGCCCGTTTCACATGGCATGCGGATTTTCCTCTTTCTGAAAACCCTTCCGGGGATGCGGCGCTTCGCCGGGTCGTGCTATGCTTTTGCCTTCCTGAAGCGTGATATTTCACCACCCAACCGGAGCACCCATATTCCATGAGCGAGATTCGCTGCCGCATCGCCCCGTCGCCCTCGGGCTTCCTGCACATCGGCACGGCCAAGATGGCCCTGTTCAACTGGCTTTTCGCCCGCAGCCAGGGCGGCACCTTCGTGCTGCGCCTGGAGGACACGGACGCCGACCGCACCGAGGAGGAGTACGTGGAGGCGATGTGCGAGGGCTTCAAGTGGCTGGGCATCGACTGGGACGAGGGCCCCGCCTTCGGCGACGAGCCGGAAAAAGGCGCCCTGGGCCCGTACCGCCAGTCGGGCCGCCGCGAGCTGCACCACAACGAGGGCATGCGCCTGGTGGCGGAGGGCAGCGCCTACAAGTGCTTCTGCACCAAGGAGGAGCTGGACGCGGAGCGCGAGCTTGCCAACGCGGAGAAGCGCCCCTTCCGCTACAGCGGCAAATGCCGCAACCTGAGCGCGGAGGAAATTGCCGCAAAGGGGGACACGCCCTTTGTGGTGAGGTTCCGCGTGCCCGAGGGCGAAACCGTGATCGAGGATCTGGTGCAGGGGGCGGTGCGCTTCAACAACCGCGAGTTTGACGACTTCATCATCCTCAAGCCGAACGGCGACCCGATTTTCCATCTGGCCGTGGTGGTGGACGACGGCACGATGAAAATCACCCATGTCATCCGGGGCGACGACCACCTGACCAACGCGCCGCGCCACGCCATGCTCTTCAACGCGCTGGGCTATCCGCTGCCGCAGTTCGCGCACCTGCCCATGGTGCTGGACGAGACGGGCAAGAAGTACAGCAAGCGCATGCACGGCGCGAACGTGCTGGACTGGCGCGACGAGGGCTACCTGCCGGAGACGCTGATCAATTATGTGGTGATGCTGGGCTGGACCTCGGAGGAGGAGGGGCGCGAGTTCTTCACGCTGGAGGATCTCAAGCGCCTTTTCCGCATCGACCGGCTGAACAAGTCGGCGGCGCGCTTCGACCGGAAAAAACTGGACTGGCTCAACGGCCAGCACATCCGCATGCTCACGCCCGAAAACCTGCGCGACCGGGTTGTGCCCATCCTGGAGCGCGCGGGCTTTGACACCGCCGCCAAGAGCCCGGAATGGCTGCTGCGCATGGCCGCAGTCTGCCAGGAAAAGATTCCCACGCTCAACCACATCACCGCCTACACGGACTTCTTCTTCCAGGAGGTTTCCTCCTACGACGAGAAGGCGGAGGCGAAGCAGTTCCGCCAGCCCGACTCGGCGGCGTGGCTGTCGGCGGCGACGCGCGCCATGGAAACGGCCCCGGAATGGACCCATGACGCGCTCAAGGCGGGGTTCGAGCGGGAGACGGAGGCGCTGGGCGCGAAACTCGGCAACCTGGTGAACACGGCCCGGCTCGCGCTCACGGGCAAGCCGGTTGGCCCCGGGCTCTTTGAGCTTGCCGAGCTGCTGGGCCGGGAAACCGCGCTGGAACGGATGGGGCGCGCCCTGGACCATGTGAGGGCGCTTTCTTGAATCGTTTTTAAACCGCGCCGTCCGCAGTCCCTTTGGTTCAAAAAAAGCGCGGACTTTTATTATGCCCCGCGCAATTGCTAGTCTATTCGGGGCGCTTTGCGCCGCGCATGAGGGAACCGCAGCAACCTCCCCCGCCTGCCGGGGGGGTACGACCGGGAGAAAGCACGGGTCATGGGCAAGGTCATCATCGGTGTTGATCTGGGCGGCACCAACGTTAAAACCGCCATCGTTTCCACGGACAGGAAAATCATCGCCAAGGAGTCGCGCCCGACGGACGCGGACGGCGGCCCCGGCGCCGTGATGGATGTGATGGAGGCGGGCATCCGCGACCTGCTCAAGGCGAACGGCCTCGGCACCGGCGATGTGCTCGCCGCCGGGTTCGGCGCGCCCGGCCCGATGAACTGGCAGACCGGCGTGGTGTTCAGCCCGCCCAACCTGCCCGGTTGGAAGAACGTGCCCCTCGCCGCCGACATGGGAAAACGGCTCGGCGTGCCCTGCTATGTGGACAACGACGCCAACGTGGCCTGCTATGGCGAGTACTGGCTGGGCGCGGGCCAGGGCGCGGACTGCGTTGTGGTGTTCACCCTGGGCACGGGGCTGGGCGGCGGCATCGTCGTGTTCGGCCAGCTCCTGCGCGGCATTGACGGCACCGCCGCCGAGCTGGGCCACCTCAAGGTGCAGCGGGACGGGCGGCTCTGCGGCTGCGGCGCCCGCGGCTGCCTTGAAACCTACGCCTCGGTCACCGGCATGGTCCGCACCGCCCTGGAGGGCTGGGACGGGGCCGACACGCTGCTGAAGGAGATGACCGGCGGCGATCCCGAAAAGCTGGACGGCGAGGTCATTTACCAGGCGGCGGCGCAGGGCGACGCCCACGCGCTGCACGCCTTCATGGAGACGGCCACGTGGATCGGGCTGGGCGCGGCCAGCATGGTGAACGCCCTCAACCCCGAGAAAATAATCCTCTGCGGCGGCATGATCGGCGCGGGCGACCTGCTGTTCAACAAGGTGCGCGAGGTGATGCGGGCCAACGCCTTCGAGGTGCCCGCAAACCGCTGCGAAATCCTGCCCGCCGGGCTGGGCGGCGACTCCGGCGTCATCGGCTGCGCCGGCTGCGCGCTTTGGCGCCACGGGCAGGAGCACCGGGCCTGAGCGGGGGCGCGGAAAGGCCGGGAATGATACTCACCGTAACCCCGAACCCCTGCGTGGACAAGACCGTCTTCATTGAGAGCCTTGTCCCCGGAGGCCGCTTCAGGAGCGACCGGTGCGCCTGCGTGCCCGGCGGCAAGGGCAGCAACGTGTCCCGCGCGGTCAGGGCGCTGGGCGGCGCCACCAGGGCGCTGGTGATTGTGGGCGGCCCGGCGGGCCGCCATGTGGTGGACATGATCGGGGGGGACGACGGCGTGGACTGCGTGCCCGTGTGGGTGGCGGGCATGACCCGCACCATCACCACCGTGCTCGAAAGCGCCGTGCACCGGCAGACCGCCTTTTTCGAGCCGGGCCCCGCGCCAACCCCGGAGGAATGCCGCAACGCCCTCGCCGTGCTGGAACAGGCCGTGAAGGGCGCGGCGGTGGCCACCTTCAACGGTTCCGTGCCCGCCGCCACCCTGGACGACTTTTACCACGACGGCATTCTCGCGGCAAAGGCGGCGGGGGCGCTCACCGTGCTCGACTCCTACGGCGAGGTGTTCCGCCAGGCCCTGCCCGCCGCGCCCCACATGATCAAGCCGAACCGTGAGGAGGCCGAGGGGCTGCTGGGCTTCGCGCTGGACACCATGGCGGCCCGCTGGCGCGCCGTGGACGCTTTTCACGCCATGGGCGTGGCGCTTGTGGTGCTGTCCCTCGGCGCGGAGGGCGCCCTTGTGTCCCGCGCCGGGGAGCGGCTAATCGTGCGCCCGCCGAAAATCAACGAGGTCAACCCCGTCGGCTCCGGCGACGCGCTCGTCGCGGGCTTCGCGCTGGGGCTGGAACGGGGCATGCCCCTGGAGGACATGGCCCGCCTTGGCGTTGCGGCGGGCACCGCCAACGCACTCTCCTGGGACATCGGCCATTTCACCCGCGAAGAGGTGGACAAGGTCGCCCGCGACGTGGCGGTGGAGCGGGTGGATTAACCAGGGACAGGCGGCCACTTTTATCGAACCTACCGCACAAAGGCGGTGCCATTGATGTAGGGTGTGGCAATGCGGTATTTGGGGGGCACGACCAGCCGCCCTTGAAGGTCAATGTAGCCGTTCTTTTTCCCGTCGAACACGCAGGCGCGCCCGCAGGAAAAGGGGCCCACATGGGACCACCGGTTGTCCAGGGAGACCAGGACCCTGCCGCTGGTGTCGGCAAGCTGATATCCCGCCCCGGATCGGACAAGCACCCGCCCCTCATGGGGTGATGAGCAGACGGTGTGCCCCTTCGGAAAAACAAGCACAAACTCCCCCCGGTTGTTCACAAGCCCGGCCTGCTCCGCGGTGCCGCCGTCCGGCGGGCAAATGTTGGCCCCCGCGAGCCCCTCTGAAAAGGCGAACATCTCGTCATACTTCGGTTCGCAGCGCCATGCGCCCTGCTTGTCAATGACGCCCCATTTCAGCCCTGTCCCGCTGCGGACGGCTACCGCGCTTACCCCGCCGGAAAACGGGGTGGCCCCGTTGAATTCACCATCAGCCAGCAACCGCCCCTCCCGGTCCGCAAAAGCCAGCCGGTAGTGCCCCGTTCCGTCCCCCTCTTTTGCGCGGCCCAGGCAAACCACGGCAAGCCCCTCGGAGAACTGGCCGACATCCGCAAAACGCCTGTCCAGTGTGACGATTTTCCCGCCATCAAGATCGTAGCAGGTGGTTCCGTTTTCCGACCGGGTGGTCAGCGTGCTTATTTTTTCGGGCGTCTGCGTGCCCGCGCACGCGGCGAAGGAGGCGCACAGGTACCATGCCTTTTGGAGGCCGTTCTTCCCGATTAGGGAAACAAGCGCGGCATCGCCGTGCCTGTCGTTGATTTTGCGCGCCGCGTCATGGAACCAGCGCAGTGATTCATCCGAAACGGGGTTCCCGTCCGGGTCAATGGGGAAGGGAATGAGTGTGTTTGAAAAAAATCTCAGCCCGAAGAGCAGCGCCGTGAGCAAAAGCAGCACACCACCCGCAGAAACAATTACCCGCGCACGCGCTGATCTTCCCATTTCCACTCCCCGTCACTGGTTGCGCAAAGACCAAATGGATCACCGAAGACTGACGGCGCTCCGTTGCAACGCTTTTGCGTTGCGGTTCTTTTTTACCAGAAGCGCTGTGATTAATCAATCAACATGATCGCAGTGATGGCAATCTTTGGGCAGTAAAATACCGTTGAAACAGGCATGCCCAACGAATAAGCCGATGCAATTTTAGGGGTTATTCCACTCCGGGCCTGCCCTACGGGGTGGTCTGCCTGACTGCACCTCGCTTTTGTGTTGACGTCCACCGCTCATCATGCTAAAGTGATGTGAAGGTGGTTGGAACCCGCCGATTGACGCCACACGAAACCATCTAGGTGGTTGTTGGAAGGTATAGGTGATGTCAGAATATGCGAGCGACTCGGAAATGTTCTATGTTCAATACAGTAAAGGAGAGGGAATAGTGGGGAAATTAGAGTTTCACGAGGAAGCCTTTGATGAGGGAACTAAGCTAAAATTGGAGATTTTCCGAGGGTACATAAGGGAATGGTTACCTGTATTTCTGTCGAAGGCCCATTTTAAGGAAGCCCATATTTATGATTTCTTTTCTGGGCCGGGAACAGACGCAACGGGAAACCCCGGATCTCCTCTTGTTATTTTGGAGGAACTCGATAAGTATGTACAGTCTGAGAGGACAGTTCTTGCTTCTGGTGTTAAAATCATCCTTCATTTTAACGACAAGGATTGTGATAAAATTATGAAATTAAAAGAAAAGGTAGGACAAAGCATGGGAGTGCTGCCATATGAAGTAAGGTATACCGCTATGGAGTTTAGGCTGGCCTTCATGGACAGCCTAGATTCCATACAGGATGCCTCCACTGCAAATCTGGTAATTATGGATCAGTTTGGAATCAAAGAAGTAAACAGAGACATCTTTGAGACACTTGTTCACTGTTCTGCGACAGACATACTTTTTTTTATTTCTTCGAGTTTTATTAAGCGTTTCATAAACGAAGAATCAGTACAAAATTATTTTAATATTCCGAAGGAGAGTATTTGCAGAGTTGATGCAAAAAGTATTCATAGATATATATGTAAGGAGTTCTATAAAAAGCTTGTCCCACAGGGAAAGAAATATCATGTGGTTCCCTTTTCTATTGAGAAGGACGGGGGCTCGAACATCTACGGGATCATCTTTGGAAGCGGCCATCTCCTAGGATTATATAAATTTCTCCGGGTGTGCTGGGACAAAGATAAGGTTACCGGAGAGGCAAACTACGATATCGATGATGACATTGTGAGGGGTGGTCAGATGGCTCTGTTTGATGAGCACGGCGTCATTAAAAAACAGGATCAATTCCAGCGCTCCCTTACAGATTTCATCCGACAGAACAAACCTGACAATCGTGAACTCTACGAGTTTGTGCTGGGAAATGGTTTCCTGCCCCGCCACGCCAATGATATTCTCCGCGATGAGCAACAACGAGGCGCATTGTCGGTTATTGATCTTAGAACGGGACAAAAGGCTCGTTACAGGGCGTTCTACCTGAGATACGAGGAGTACACGGGCAAGCCGAAGGTCCGCTTCAGCATGAAAGATACAATCCATGTCCTATAGCCGCATTGAATGGACTGAGTCGACGTGGAACCCTGTGACAGGTTGCACAAAGATCAGTGCGGGCTGTAAGCACTGCTATGCGGAAAGAATGGCAAAACGTTTGAAGGCCATGGGCCAGGCGAATTACGTCAAAGGTTTCAAAGTTGCCATACACGAGCATACGTTGGCCCTTCCCCTGGATTGGAAAAAACCTAGAGCAATATTCGTCAATTCCATGGGTGATCTCTTTCACAAGGATGTTCCTCTCGCGTTCATCCTGAGAGTCTTTGAGGTGATGAACAAAGCAAATTGGCACCGCTACCAGGTTCTGACCAAGAGGTCGGATCGGCTCTTGGAACTTGACGCCAAGTTAATATGGGCACCACATATCTGGATGGGCGTTAGCGTTGAAGATGAGAATAACAAGGGGCGCATTCGTGATTTACAGAAGATACATGCCCACCTAAAATTCATTTCCTTTGAACCGTTGCTCGGTCCCGTAGGCAGACTGCCCCTCAAAGGTATCGATTGGGCAATAGTGGGAGGTGAATCCGGACCGGGCGCACGCCCCATGGAAGAGACATGGGCGCTCAGTATCCGGGATCAATGTGAAAGAGCCAACATCCCCTTCTTCTTTAAACAATGGGGTGGCGTCAACAAGAAAAAAGCCGGACGAATGTTGGATGGAAGAATCTACGATGGCTTCCCTGAAATAAGGACAAGATCATGAGCACAGTGTACCATGTATACTGCGATGAGTCCTGCCATCTTGAGCATGACCGGCAGTCGGCCATGGTGCTGGGGGCGGTTTGGTGTCCGAAGGAGAAAACAAGGGAGGCCAATGTCCGGCTTCGAGAGATCAAGCAGAAGCACGGACTGTCTGCGAAGTTTGAAATCAAGTGGACTAAAGTGTCTCCTGCGAAGTTTGCCTTTTACCAGGACGTGATGGACTATTTTTTTGATGACGATCATCTCCATTTTCGGGCAGTGGTTGCCAAGAAGGCAGGATTAAGCCACGAGGAGTATGAACAGAGCCACGACGATTGGTATTACAAGATGTATTTTACGATGCTTAAGAACATCTTGTCGCCGGAGGATCAATACCGGGTTTTTCTGGACATGAAGGATACACGAGGCAAGGAGAAGGTGCGGAGGCTGCATCAGGTGCTCTGCAACAGCCGATACGATTTCTCACAGTCCATTATTACCGACATGCAGGAAGTGCGTTCTGACGAAATCAATCTCCTGCAGCTTGCCGACCTTTTAATTGGGACTATTAGTTATTTCAGCAGAGGCAAGCAGGGGGGAAACAGGGGGAAGGATTTCCTTGTCGAACGCATGAGGAACCGGTCTGGTTTAAAACTGACACAAAACACGCTTATGCGGGCGCAAAAGGTAAATCTTCTCGTTTGGGAGCCACAGGAGTAAAACAATGACCAGCCTTTCCCTGTCGCTTCCGGAACTGGTGCTGCTGGAGGATCATGGCGGAGATTGGGACCGCTATATGGAGGCCGTTTACGGTCACTTCAGATCAGAATTTATTGATTCCAATCCTGACTGGCCTGATCGCAGGTGGGCGATGAAACGCCACCCATTGTGCAAAGGGAAAGAAGCCACCTTCTGGCATATAATCTCTGAGGGAAAAGATGAAGCTCAAAGAAGACCTGATTTGCGGCGATGCGAACGCATTAGATGGCCGCGTCCCATTATTGATGCCGCAGGTAGCGGAATAGTAAAAATATGGAGACAAACAAGGGGAGCAAATGAACTCCGAATAGCATTGGCCACACCAGATTTTTCCTACTTGGTGATCTTGGCCGACAGAGGTTCATATGTGATGCTATGGACAGCCTTTCCGATAGACAGAGGGTACCAACGCAAGAAGTATGAGATGGAATATAAAAGAGCCACAGGTGCCCAAAAAAGCTGAAGCCGCCCCGTGGGACGGCCTCGTACCTCCTTCTACACATGGTAGATGAGTTGATTGAATTATAGGACGAACGTTGATAATTGTCAACACAACGTACCATGAAGACGGCAGAACGGGGTGATTAGAGCCCTAATGACGTAGAGAAGAGCGGCCCGTTTATCTAAAAACCACCCTTCATTTGTTGCACACCACGGCCTCGCCGACGACGCCGTAGTGGTCGGCGAGGTCGAGGGTTTTCCCCTCGTGTTCGCGGCGGGCGCGCTGGATGGTGAGGCGGTTCAATTTTGTGCCTGTTTCCCCCGCCCAGAGCAGGACGTAGTCAATGAGGTCGCCGTCGTCCTTCCGGTTGCGGGGCCGCCAACTGTTTTCCCCGTCCACGCTGAAGCCTATGGGGTCGTCCACGGGCGCGTCGGTCATCTGGATGTGTGACATGAACAGCGCGTATTCGCCCGAGCCGCGGGCGGTGTTGAAGTCGCCCATGAAAAACTGGGGGACGCCGGGGGTGCGGTTGGGCTTGAGGATGCGCTCCGCCGCCTCAACGTACTGCATGTCCTTCATGTCCTGGTGGCCCGCCTGCAAGTGCGTGCCCGCGAGCTGAAATTTCACGCCGTCTTTTTCCCCCTCCACCAGGGTGACGCCCTTTGACGCGAAGGTGTCTATGCCCGCCGTGTGCTCGTAGGCGATGTGCGCCCTGTAGGTGATGGGGAAGCGCGCGGCGAAGAGCACGCCGTTGCTGAAGGCCTTGCCCTGCGGGTCAAACTGGGGCATCACGATGTGGGGGTAGGCGGGCCTGAGCGCGTCGGCCAGCAGCAGGGACAGCTCCGGGTCGAGCACCTCCTGGAGGCAGATCACGTCATAGTCCTGTCTGGCCAGGTACTCCGCAATCCAGGGCATGCGCTCGTGCTGCATCTTCTGCAAATCCCCGGAGAAGGGCGCCAGCGTCGCGGGCAGCAGTTGGATGTTCCACGTGAGGATTTTCAGCGTGGTTTGTCCCGGCGCGGGATCCGCCGCCGCCGTTCCCGCCAGCAAAAACACAACCGCCAACAAGGTTCCCAAACCGCGCATTGCCATGCCCTCCGGGTGGATGGTTCCGTCCGTTTCGCCTCTCAACGGCAATTGGACCACGCAAAGGCGCGCGCGGATTCCGGTTTATGCGGGATTCCAGTCCATGAGGCCGATGCGGAGGGCGTACACCTTTGGCGGGGGTGGGGAGACGCGGACGCCGTCCTTCTCGGTGGTGATGAGGGGCAGCTCCCCCGCGAGCAGGGTGCCGGGGATGGGCGCATGGTCGGGCAGGGCGGTGGTTTCCGCCAGTTCCACGCCAAGCTGTTCCAGGGCGCGGAAAAAGGGCTCCGGATGGCCGATGGCGCAGAGGGCGCGGGCCTTTTGGCCGCGGAAGGCGTCCAGGGGCAGGGGCGCGCCGTCCTCCAGCCGCCGGTACTCGACCGGGCCGTGGACGGTGCGGCGCAGGGGCGCGCCGGGGCACCGCCCCCGCAGGAGCCGCTCCAGTTCAGGCAGGTCCCGCGCCTGGTCGCAACGGGTGATGATCACGTGGGTGGCCCGTTCCATGGCGCGCAGGGGCTCGCGCAGGATGCCCCGGGGCAGCAGGCGGCCGTTGCCGAAGGGGTTGGCCCCGTCCACGACGAGCACGTTCTCGTCCCGCTCCAGCGCCACCGCCTGATACCCGTCGTCCAGGATGAGGGTGTCGCATCCGGCGGCGATGGCCGCCTTCGCCCCTGCCACGCGGTCGGCGGAGCGCACCACCCACGCCTCCGGGCAGCGCGCCGCAATGAGGGCGGGTTCGTCCCCCAGCCGCGCCGGATCGGGCGGGGTGTTCGGGGGATGGACCAGCGGCTCCGCCACCCGTCCGCCGCCGTAGCCCCGGCTGATGACGGCCACCCGCCGCCCGGCGGCCAGTTCCAGTTCCACGCGCTCGATGACCGCCGGGGTCTTGCCCGTGCCGCCCGCGGTGATGTTGCCAAAGCTGATCACCCGCGCCCCCGCGCGGGTGCGGGGGCCGCGCAGTTTCCACCACATGCCCGCGCGCTGGATCACCGTGGCCGCGCCGAGCAGCGCGGCCAGCGGCGCGGGAACGGGTTCGCCCAGGCGTATTTTGTCGGCAAGCGTGTGTTTCACCCGGTCACCTTGGCGCAAAGCGTTTGCCGCTGAACTGGCGCACCAGCCCCTTCAGCTCCAGCATGGTAAGCGCGCTGAGCGCCTCCGACACCGGGATGCGGCACACCAGGGAGATTTCGTCCACAAAGGAGCCCTCAGGGCTGAGGGAGGCCAGAATGTCCTCCTCCACCCCCGACAGGGGCGGTCTGGGCGGCGGCGGGGCCGGAACCGGGGTTTTGGCCTTTGGGGCGCTCCTTTTTGCCGGAGCGGGTTCCGCCGGATCCAATCCCGGCAGATCATCCTCCCCCCGCGCGGGGGCGGACTCCTCCTGCGGGGCCGGTTTCTGCCGTGCCGCCACGGGCAGATTCAGCTCCACCAGAATGTCCTCCACCGTCTCCACCAGTTTTGCCCCCTCGCGGATGAGCGCATGGGGCCCCATGCTGTTGCGGTGGCCCACCTGTCCGGGCAGGGCGAAGACCTCGCGGCCCTGCTCCGCCGCGAAGCGGGCGGTGATGAGCGCGCCGCTGCCCGGCGGCGCCTCAATCACCAGCGTGCCCATGGAAAGGCCGCTGATGATGCGGTTGCGCTGGGGAAAATTGCCCTTGTGCGCGGGCATGCCCATGGGGAAGGGCGACACCACCGCGCCATGGGCCATGATGTCCTGCATCAGCCCGAGATGGTGCGCGGGAAAAACCTGGTCCACGCCGTTGCCGAGCACGGCGATGGTGCGCCCGCCCGCCGCCATCGCGCCCCGGTGCGCCGCCGCGTCCACGCCCTCGGCCATGCCGCTTATCACCGTCACCCCCCGCGCCGCCAGTTCCCCCGCCAGCCGCTCCGCCTGGGCCGCGCCGTAGTTGCCCGGCTTGCGCGTGCCCACAATGGCCACGGCGTACTGGTCCGTCTCAAGAAGTTCCCCCCGGGTGTACAGCACCAGCGGCGGATCGTAGATTTCCGCGAGCATGGGCGGATAGGCGGGATCGTCCATGGTCAGCAGCCGCGCGCCGTAGCCCTGGATGAGCCGCTCCTGCGTGGTAATGTCCACGAAATCCTGGTACATGCGGATGCGCTGGGCCACCGCCGGGCCGACGATTTCCGCCAGTTCCGCCTCGGACGCGCGCAGCGCCCGCTCCGGCCTGCCAAAACGCGCCAGCAGCCGGATGAACAGGGTGGTGCCCACCCCCGGCACCAGCGCCAGGGTGAGCCAGTTCCGCTGTGTCTCGTCCAATGCCATTTGTTCCGCCCCGCTCCTTCGGTCACTCCACGGCGACCGTGCCCTGTTCCTCCCCGTCCCCCTCCATCATCCACCGTGTCCAGGCGTTGGGGTCGGGGCCGAAGTTCTTGCCCGTCTTTTGCCGCAGCAGCCGGGTCACCGGCGAAACCAGCGCCGTGTTGGCCCGCAAAATTTCCACCAGCGCGGGAACCGCGTCCACGGCGGCCCATCCGGCCGCCTGTTCCGCCGCCGCCTGCTGCACCGCCAGACCCTGGGGCCGCGCGCCGGTGGCCACCTCCATCAGGATGCGGCGGGCGGGTGGGGTGTCTATTCCGCCCAGCGCGGCAACCGCCTGCAGCTTCACGTCCGCGTCCTCATGGTCGAGCAGGGCGGACCAGTCGCCCACCGTCTGGGGCGCGCGCAGCAGCGCCAGCCCTTGGATGCAGGCGTCCGCGAGATCGCGGTCCTCCGACCAGGCGTATTTCACGAGCAGGGCCGCGTTTGCCGGATTGCCGATGCGCCCCAGGCAGTAGGCGGCCACCCGCCGGTGGCGCATGTCCTCAATCTCGGTTTCCAGCGTTCCCGACAGGAGGGACTCCACCTTGCGGCCCATGCCCGGCAGGGCGGCGTCCACGGCGTACACCCTCTCCGGCGCGCCCCAGGACAGGGTGCGCATCAGATAGGCGAACAGTTCCTCGGCGGGCGCGCCGTCCACCATCCGCCGCGCGGCGGCGCGCAGCGCCGGGTCCGGGCTGTCCAACTCCGAAAAGGCGCCCGTTAGCGCCGATTCCCGCGCCTCCGTCAGGGGCCACGCCTCCAATGCGCGGGCCCGCACCTCCGGGTCGGGGTCGCGGCGCATCTGCTCCAGCAGCGCCGGGGCGGAACTTTTGGGCGCGGCCACGGATTCATCCGGAGCGGGCGCCGGGTCATTTTGCGGAAAGGCCCCCGGCATCCGGGATTCGCCCGCCGCAGGCGGCACGCCGGCTGTTGCGGCCGGTCTTCCCGGCACGTGCGGCACGGCTGACGGCGCGTCCGGCGGCGCTTGGGCGTCGGCCAGCCCCCCTGCCGTTGCCATCAGCAGGGCGGTGAAAAGAGTCAGGGCTTTCCTGCGTGTGTGCGGGCGGCTCATGCACACATTTTCACCAAAACACCGGGCAACGTCAACCAGCACGGGCCGGTGTCAGCAATTTTCACCGGTTGAGCGTTATAACAGTGGGACAATCCGTGATGTCACCGGTTAAAGCAAACATTTGAAAGAAAGTGAAACTTGCCCCCCGGCTCAGGGTGTCCAAATGAACAGGAAACTGAAAAATTCGGGCAAATCGGCTGGCGCAGGAGTTTTACCTTTCTTGGCATGGCGCGCACGCCCCCCGATAACCCGGCAAACTAAGAGCGAATTGCGGCATTTTAGCACTATTTGGCGAAAAAACGAGGGCTATTGACAAATATTAAATAATCGCGTATAGTATGCCTCATTCCGGCTTCCAGTGTAGTCTCCGTATTATATGGCGTATTGATCCTGCCGTGAATGAGGAAAGTGCTAGCAGGTGTGCTTTCCGGAGAAGCCCGGAGAAACCCGAAAAGCAGTAACTGCTGTTGGTGTTTCGCTGATGCGGGGACTGACCCGTCCCCATGCAAGGAGAAGAAGCATGACGTTACGACTTGCCACAGGTTTGTGGGTGTTTTCCCCCGCGCCGGACCGTTTCTGCGCGGAGGGTTACCGCGACAACGTCCGCGTTCCGGACGTGCTCGCCACCATAGCGAAACTGAAGGCCATCAAGGCGGTGGAAATCCGTCAGACCGACATCACGAACGAGATGCCGGTGAAGGAGATGAAGCGCCTGCTGAAGGACTACGGTCTTGTCTGCTCCTGCGTGTCCACCAACCTGAGCCATTCGCGGCGCTTCGCCCTGGCCGGTTTCGGGCACCAGCACCAGAAGACGCGGAACGCGGCGATTGACGAGGGCCGCAAGGCGGTGGACATCGCCCGCGCGCTGGGGACGACCGAGGTGGTGCTTCGCCTGCACACGGACGGTTTCGACTACCCCTTCCATGTGGACTACACCACCCACTGGAACACGGTGATCTCCTCCATCAAGACCATCGCCAAGTACGCGTCCCCCGACGTGAACGTGGCCATTTCCTACAAGCCCCGCGACCCGCGCAAGCACCTCACCATCTCGTCGGTGGGCAAGGCGCTGTCCATGTGCCAGGAAATCGCGATGAAAAACGTGGGCGTGGGCCTCAATTTTTCCCACGCGCTCATGGCGGGCGAGAATCCGGCGGAGTCCATCGCGTTCCTGACGCGGGCGAGCAAGCTCTTCCAGGTCTACTTCAGCGACTCCTACCAGCTTTGGGACGACAGCATGATCCCCGGATCCGTGCACCTTTGGGAGACCATGGAGGCCCTGTTCTACCTCAAGGCGGCGAAATACAAGGGCTATGTGACCTTTGACATGATGCCCCAGCGCATCGAGCCGACCCACGCCCTGCAGATTGCCATGGGCAACCTTTCGATTCTGTGGAAGAAGCTGGAAAAGCTCGACATCATGGAAATGCGCAAGGCCCAGAAGACCCTCGACGCCACCGAGAGCCAGCGCATCATCCGCCGCGTCATGCTTCAGGGCTGACACGGCGCGCCAGCAACGACCCTCCGCGCGCCGGACCCGTGACAAACAGGTCCGGCGCGCTTTTTTTTGCCGGTTTCAGTTGAGCCGGACCCGCCCGGTCGTTTACGCTTTTGTGGCGGCGCGGGACAACAACACAGGCGCGCGGCGGCTGGAGCAATGAGAACACTCACACGACACTGGGCGGTACTTTTCGCGGCGGTCGCGCCGCTTGCGGCGGGCATGCTTTGGGCGGAGGGGCCGCCCGGCGACGCCCGCGCGAAAATCACCAAATACAAGGAGGCCGCCGCCGCGGCGTCGCGCCCCGTCGCCGCGCCGATGGCTCCCGTGGCGCCGCCGGACCGGAACGATCTGCTGGACGCGTTTGAAGCATTCACCGCCGCGGGCGCGGAAAACACCACGGACGAGGCCTTCCGCCTGGAGCATATCGAACTGCTCACCCTGCTGGGCTACCACGATCTGGCGGCGGAGCAGTGGGAGTGTGTCGTGAAAGAACGTCCGGCGGACGGCGCGGCCTGGCTGGCGCTCGGGCGCGCATGGGCGGCCTCCGGCCCGGCGGGCCATAAGCGGGGCGACGAGGCGCTTCAGCAGGCGGTCAAACTGCTGGGTGACGGCCCGGACAAAGCCGAGGCCTGGGCGATCCGTGGCTGGATGACGCACCAGCGCGGACTGCACGAAGCCGCCCGCGACGCCTACGCCCGCGCGCTGGAACTCGCTCCGGGGCAGGTTCGCGCCGTCATCGGCGCGGCTACGCTGGATGCACGCGCCGGAAAAATCACCGAGGCATCCGCCGCGCTGGACGGACTAAAACAGGCGGCGCAGCCGTATGATGTGGAAACGCGGCTGATGCTGCGCAGGGCGCTGCACGACTTCGAGGCGGGGCGCGGGGTGGTGCCGGACGAGGCCGGGGCCCATGCGGCCTATTCGCGGCTTTTGTACCGCGCCGGAAGGCTCCCGGACGCGGCGCTGGCGGCGCGGCGCGCCTCCGACCTGAATCCGGGGGACGTGGAGTCCCTGAACTTCCTTGCGTCCATTTTGATGCAGATGAACCAGACGGAGCAGGCGGCGCAGGTGCTGGAGAAATCCCTGGCAGCCAGGCCCGACCAGCCCGGCGTGGCGGAAACACTGAAACGCCTGCGGGCGGGCAGGTAGGCGCGCCATGGGCGGCGGGTCCGGGGCGCTGGACCGGGAAGGCAGGCTGGCGTCGGTGGACCAGTGCCGGGGCTTCGCGCTCCTCGCGATGCTCTTCGGCAATTTCATGGGCAAATACTCCTTCATGCCCTGGGCGCTCACCCACCACCCGCACGGTTTTTCCCTCAACGAAACCATCGCCCCGCTGTTCTTTTTTCTCGTCGGCATGTCCTACCGGGGGGCTTTCCTGCGGCGCATGGCGGTGGACGGCGCCGGCGGGGCCAGGCGTTACGCGCTGCGCCGTTATCTCCTGATCTTTGGCGTGGGTCTGGTGGTCTACCTTGACCATTTTTGGGACGCCCTCACGCACATCGGCATGGGCGGCCTGATCTGCCTGCCCTTCATGCACCGCGGCGCGCGGGGCCGCCTTTTCGCGGCGGCGGGATTTCTCGCCCTTTACCAGGCGCTGTTCATGGCCACCGGCTACGGTGAATGGGTCATGGCCCGGCCCCTCAACGGCGGCCCCCTCGGCGCGCTAAGCTGGGCGGCCATAATCATGGCGGGGACCATCGTGTGGGACATGCTTTCCGTCCTGCCCAAAAACCGGGCTCCCCAAGTGTTTCTTTTTTCCGGCCTGCTGCTGATTGGGGCGGGCTGGCTGCTTTCCCTGGGCTGGGGGGGGTGGAAGGAGCCCTGGCCCTTCACCCGCTACGGCATGACCGCGCCCCTGCCGGTGGCCGCCACGGGAATTGCCGTGATTGTCTACGACTTCTTCCTGGTGCGCTGCGACGGGCAGGGGTTCCGCTTTCCCCTCCTTTCCCCCCTGGGCCGAAACGCCCTGCTGCTCTACGCGGTCATGGGCGGCTTCGTGGGGCTGGAAAGGTGCATGACCCGCTTTCTTGGCGAACCGTCCCCGGCGGCGGCCTTTGGGCTTCTTCTCGGGGCGGCGGCGCTGCTTTGCGCGGCGGCGGTGTTTCTCGACCGGAAAAACATCCTGTTCCGGTTTTGACGGCGCGGACGCTCAGGGTTGCGTGTTTTCCTGAATCTGCCGGCGTATTTCCATCACCAGATCGTTGACCGTGACGGGCTTGGCCATGACCGCCGAAATGCCGGCGTCCCGGAAGCGGCCCGCCTGGGCGAGATGGCTGTGGCCGGTGAAAAGGATGATGGGCAGTTCGGGCCGCACGGCGTGGATGCGCCTTGCCACCTCGTCCCCGGCCATGCCCGGCATGACCAGATCGGTGATGACCAGGTCAAAGCGGCCCGGTCCGGCCTCAAACACGGACAGGGCCTCCTCCCCGTTGCCGCAGAGGGTGACGGTGTAGCCGAGGCGGGGCAGCGCCAGGTCGGCAAAGCGCAGCACCGCCGCGTCGTCGTCAACGAAAAGGATGCTGCCGCCGCCGCCCCTTACGGGCGACGCGCTTTGAAACTCCTCCACGGCCACCCCGGCGACCCTCGGCAGGTAGGCGTGGAAGGAGGAGCCGGCGCCGGGCCTGCTTTCAGCCGTGACCGCGCCGCCGTGATCCGAAATGATGCCGTGCACGACGGCGAGCCCCATGCCCGTCCCCTCGCCCGGCCCCTTGGTGGTGAAAAAGGGGTCGAAGACGCGGGCGAGCACCTGCGGCGCCATGCCGTGCCCCGTGTCATGGACCGACAGGCGCACATAGGGGCCCACGTGCAGCCGGGGCAGCACCGCGGCCTGCGGCTCGTCCACCTCCACGTCCGCGAGGCGCAGCTCAAGCGTGCCCCCCTTGCGGCTCATGGCCTGTGCGGCGTTTGTGCAGAAATTCATGATGACCTGGTGCATCTGTGCGGCGTTCGCCATCACCGCGCCGGAGTGCACGTCCACGGAGTCTATGATTTCGATGTTGGTCGGCAGCGACGCGCGCAGCAGCTTCAGCGCCTCGCGGGCGATGACGTGCAGGTAAAGGGGGGCGCGCTCCTGCCCGGTCTGCCGGCTGAAGGCGAGAATCTGCTTCACCAGCTCCTTCGCGCGGTGCGCGCCCTGGAGCGCCTCGCGGAGGTCGCCGTGGGTGCGCGAGCCCGGCGGGATGTCCATCAGCGCCAGATCCGTCAGCCCGATGATGCCCGCGAGGATGTTGTTGAAGTCGTGGGCGATGCCGCCGGCGAGGACGCCCAGGCTCTCCAGCCGCTGCGAGTGCTGGAGCTCTGACTCGACGCGGCGGCGCTCCTCGTCCGCGCGGACGCGCGCCGTCACGTCCTTGATGGTGCCCAGCACGCGCACCGCGCGCCCGTCGGGGCCGGTCAGCGCCACGCCCATGTCCTCCACGTAGCGGTGCTCGCCGGACTTGTGCGTGAGCCGGTACTCCATCTGGTACTTGCCCACCTGGTCCAGCGCCTCGCGCAGCCGTGCCAGCACGCGGGGCCGGTCGTCGGGGTGTATGCGCCGCTGCCAGCTGCGCCACCCGAAGGCGGCCATCTCCTGCGGGGAGTATCCCACCACCTGCATGGCGGCGCCGCCCCAGGCGATTTTTCCGGTCTTCACGTTGCAGTCGTAAATCAGCAGGCCCGTCTGTCCGGCCAGGAAGCGGTAGTCGCCGCCCTCGTCCCCCGGCGCCGGGGCGTCGTCATGGCGGCGCGCGACGTTGACAATCGCCCGCACATTGTCGAGCAGCACCAGGCCCGCCGTGATGAACAGGGAGACGCGCCGCCCGTCCCGCGCGATGAGCACCGACTCGAAGGAGACCTGCCGGTGCTGCAGGATGCTTTCGATGCGCGCGGGCAGGCTGGCGGCGCGGTCCGGGGCGATGAGGTCGCCCAGGCTAAGCCGGGTTATTTCCTCGCGGGTCCAGCCCAGCCACCGGCAGGCGGGATCGTTCGCCTCGATGATGCGGCCGGGCTCGTCCCTCTCGTCGAGGGCGTAGACGAACACGCCGTCGCCGCAGGACTCGAAGAGGAGGCGGTAGCGCAGGTCGGTTTCATGAAGGGCGCGGCTGCGCTCCTCCGCGAGATCCGCCAGGCGCTGGTTCACGGCGCGCAGCTCGTTTTCGGCGCGTTTCACCCGGAGCATGACGCGAATCTTCGCCAGAATTTCCACCGGCTCCGAGGCCCGGTACAGGAAGTCGTCCGCGCCCGCCTCCAGCCCCAGCAGATGGGCGTGCGGCTCGGAGTCGCCGCTTGTGACCAGCAGCACGGGGAATCCGTCCGTGCGCGGATCGTTCTTGAGCTTGCGGCAGAGCGCTATGCCGCCGCCGCCCGCGTTGGCGGCGATGATGGCGCAGTCCACCGCCTGGCGCGCGGCCCACACCGCGGCCTCCGCGGGCAGCGTGGTGGAGAAGATGCGGCAGCCGGGCATTTCCGAATGCAGGTTGTCCGCGAGCGCCTTCAGGCTCTCCCGGTTCTCGTCCACGAGCAGCAGCGTGGGCAGCAGCCGCTCGGATTTTTGCGCTCCGGCCATGGTAAACCCCGGTGAAAAACGTTTCCGCCGCCGCGGCGGACCGGATGGATTATAGCGCGGCGAAGCCCCCGCGGGAAAAGGGGAATTCATGGGGAGCCGTGCGTTACAATGCGATCGTTGACAACAGGTGTGTTTGGCCGCCGCAGGCGGGGGTCCGCGCAGCGGACGCTTGCGGCGGAATGAAACGTTCCGGCTCCTGCCGGGTACATTGATGCGGGGCGCGGGCCGCGCGCCGCATCATTCCAGTCACAGGGTGTTTTTCATATGACGGAGAGGTTCATCACGGCCGCCATGCTTGTTTTTGCGGCGTTCTTTTGCGCCGCCGCCGCGGCGGTACCGAATCCGGTGCTGGAGGGCGCGGCGGACTGCGGGGTGTTCCAGTTCAACGGCCGCTATTACCTGATGGGCATGGGCACCGGCGGGGGAATGTTTTTCTCCGACGACTTAATCCGCTGGGAGGGGCCGGTTCACGCCTTTTCCATGGACAACGACTGGGCGGCCGGCGCGGCGGGCGCCGATTCCGAAATACACGCCTGCGACATTTCCCTCATCAACGGGGAGTTTAACCTTTTCTGGTCGGTGAACCACGGGGAGCTGCGGCAGATAGGCCGGGCCGTGTCGGACACGGTGCTTGGCCCCTACCGGGAACCGGTGCGCAGCCGCCCCTTCGACGGCAGGATCGATCCGCAGCTTTTCCGCGACACGGATGGCCGCCTGTATTTCTACACCACGAAATTTGATCCCGGAAACGTTGTCTGGGGCCAGGCGATGAAGGACGCTGCCACCCTGTCCGGGGAGCCCCAGCCGCTCCTTTTTCCCGTACCCGGCACGTGGGAACTGCAAGATTATCCCGTGAACGAGGGCCCCTTTGCGGTGCGCTACCGGGGCCTCTGTTACATGCTTTACAACGCAAACCACACCAGCCTTGAATACGGGAACTACGCCGTTGGGTGCGCCGTCGCGGAGGGGCCGCTGGAGTTCAACGCCACCGGAAAATATCCCCACCCTGTGCTGGACGACGGCGTTCCCCCCACCCTGGCGGCCAACTGCGGCCAGCCCAACCTCGTGCGCGGTCCGAACGGGTTTGAATGGTGGCTGTCCTATTTCGCGGTGTATGACGGCAAACCAAAACGCTCCCAGGGCGTTGACAGGGTGCATTTTCTGGGGCCGGAGCTCTATGTGGACGGCCCGACCACCGCGCGAACGCCCGGTTACCACCCGTCCCCGGCGATGCCAGTGTTCCGCGACAATTTTGATCTGGACGGCGCCCTGGCGGGGCCGTGGCGCACAAACGGCGGCACCTGGTGCGTGAGCGGCGGCGGGGTGCGGCAGAGCGAGGGGCAGCGCTTGTGCATGGCCAACCTGGACGCGCCCGAGGCGCGCAATTACCTCTTCAGCAGCGGACTGCGCTTTGAGGGGCCGGAGGGCCGTCAGATCGGCATTATTGCCTGGGAGAACGGGCGCGAGCACGCCCTGTATGTCGGCCTGGACCGCAGGGAGAAAAACTGGTTCTGGGTGTCGCGGAAAGAGTTCGTGATTCACACCGAAGTTTTTCCGTTGCCGGACGGGTTCAACTGGGAAGGCTGGCACAGCCTGGGTGTGGAGAAAAACGGCGCGCGGGTGAAGGTGCTCCTTGACGGCATCCCCGCGCCCGGAAAGCCTGTGATTACCCTGGCGGATGACCGTCCGGGCCATCCCGGCATTGTCACGCGCAACAGCGCGGCGCTGTTTGACGGGGTCATGTACTCCATCGGCTGGGATGAGTGGGACGGGGGCATCCAGGGTTGGGGGGCGGCTGCGGACGGGACCCCCGCTTCGGGGGTATGGGGGGACACCAAAGAGGGGCTTGCGGCGGAATTTCCGGAAGGGGAGGCGCGCGCCTTCAAGGGGGATCCGCTGGAGGGCTATGAGTTTTCCGTGCTGGTCACGCCGGAGGGCGGCCGGGGCGGCGCGGAGTCGGGCTGTTACGCCGTCTATGCGGACAACGCCAACTGGCTCCGGGTGGCGCTGGACGCCGCGCTGACGAAGGTCCGTGTCACGGGCATGTGCGCGGGGGCGGAAACACCCCCCGTCGAAGCGCCCCTGAAAGTCAGGGAAGACCGCATCGGGAATGTCAACGACACCGGCTGCGCGCTCCGCGTGGTGCGGCGGGCCGAAGATGTGGTTGTCTTTGCGGACGGGCTGGAAGTGACCACCGTCCCGGGGCGCTGGCCCGCGTCCCAGCCGGGCCTGTTCACTTCCGGCGTGCCCTGCCGCTTCAATTACATCACCCATTTCTGGCGTGATCCGGACGGGGACGGGGCGGGGAAAAAGTAGGGGGGGTCAGCGGCCGGGTCTGGGCCGGTTTGCCCGGCGGCAGATCGCATCAAAGAGGTCTGAGACTTCGGGCACCCCGAAGTCGTTGAAGTTGGCGGGATTGGTCCAGAATTCCCCGAGACATCCCCTGTGCTCCGCCTCGTAGCAGAGGACCTTAATCATCATTTGCGCCTTGTCTAGGCCGCGCAGCAACCGCGCCTCCGGCGAGGAGGCCCCGGCAAAGTCCTTGTGCAGGGCGGCATAGCCCCCCGCCAGCCCCTCCGTCATCTCCTCGAAGAGCGCCTGCTCGGCGGACTGTTTGGCTCCGCGCAGGTGGGCGTCCGCCGCGGGCATGGGGATGTCCATCAGTCGGGCCTCGGAGAGATCATGCAACAGGGCCGTTGCGAGCACTTTGCGCGTGTCCCAGCGGCCCGGATACTGGTCGGTGAAAAGGAGCGCCAGCAGCGCCGTGAAATGGCTGTGTGCGGCGACGCTTTCCGGTTCGGCCACCCCGCGCAGCAGGTATCCGGCCCTGGGCACCCTGTCCAGCGGATGTGCCGCCTTCAGCAGGGCGATCACCCGGTCGGGGAACCCGGTCATTTCTTCCCCCGCCCGCCGTCTTCCTCCCCCGCCTCGTCGTCGTCAAGGATGGGCTCGGCCCAGGTGATGTCATCGTCGTCCTCGTCGCTGGGATCGCCGAAGGCCTCGCGCACCTGCGCGGCCAGATCGTCGTCCACGGGAAGCGCCGCCGGCGCGTCCCCGCCGCCGTCAAAACCCGCGCCGCCTCCGGAGAGCACCTGCGCCACCGACGCAAGGCGGTCGCGCACCTCGGCGATTTTACCCGCCACGGCGGGCTTGAGGCCGTCCGCGGCCTTGTCGAGAAGGGACTGGAGTTCGCCCGCCCACACGCTGGCCCGGGCAAGCTGGGCCGCCTCCACCCCGCGCAGCTGGCTGAGCGCGGCGGCCTGTTCCGCAAGGTTGCGGCGCGTGTCCTCCAGGGCGGATTCCAAGCCGCGCCGTGCGCGCCGCAGATCGTCCATTTCCGCCTCGACGGCCTGTTTCTCCGCCGCCAGGGCGTCATATGCGGCCACGGCGGCGCTTCCCTCAAGGGGCGAGCCCTGGGCCAGGGCCTCCATGTCGCGCATCGCGGCGGCCAGCGCCTCGCCGAGGGCGCGCACCCGCGCCCGCTGGGCTTCCTGCTGCACGGTCAGCCGCTGCGCCAGGGCGCCGATGCGCTCCGCGGCGGCGTCAAGCTCGGCCCTCATGGCCTCCTCGTTCTCGCGGGCGGCCTCCGCCAGGCTGCGCATTTCCAGCAGCTCGCCCTCGCTCTTTTCCAGCGCCGCGCGCGCCCGGTCGCGCTCCGCCTCGGCCTTTGCCGCCGCCTCGCGCAACGACTCCATTTGGGTGATCTGATCGCCGCCGCTCTTCATGGCGTCGTCCAGCGTGGCGCGCAGCCTGTCGCGCGCGGTTTCCGCCTCCGCGAGGGCCTTTTTGAGCGAGGCGATGTGGTCGAGCGCAAACTGCGGAACGCCGCCCTGGGCGGCGTCCTCCCCGGCCCGCGCGGCCTCCGTGGCCTGAAGACCCACGATGGTGCCCGCCGATAGCATGGACTTGAATTTGCCGCTGTACTGGGACAGCGCGGTGGGATGCACACGGGTGGCGGCGACCACCAGATGCCCGTTTTCCATGAAGGCCCGGGCCACCGCCTCAAGCTCCCCGGCGTCCTCCTTGAACAGTTCCAGCTCGTCCACCAGCAGCACCGCCGGGCGGCGGCGCTGTATGGGCGCGGAATCTTTCGCGAGGTTGCGCACCTTTTGGGGGAAGTCCGCGGCGCTGATGAGCGCGATGGCCACGCGCGTCTGGCTCTCGCGGAAACTGTTCACTATGGACCAGAGGAGGTGGCTTTTGCCGGTGCCCTTTTCCCCCACCAGCGTGACCGGCCCGGCCACGTCCTTGTCCAGCCGGGCGATGCGCTCGCAAAGCATGAACGCCGCCTCGTTGTTAGCGTCGGTCACAAAGTTCGCAAACTTCAAACCCTTCATGGACATGCTTCCTTCCGCCCGTCGCCAGGCACCGGCACCAATCCACAAGACGCCCCGGCCCATGGCCGCCCCCGCGCGCCGCCGTCCGGAAAGGCGCCCCATGCCCGACCGGACACACTTTGCACCCCATCGATTGTAATGCCGCCGGGTTTTCCAGTCAACGTCCGCACCCCCCCAATTTCCGTGTAACATCCCCCGCGCGCGGCGGTATTGTTGGATGAAGGCGGCCGCAGCGGCCGCCGCAAGGGAAAAGCAAGGGTTTCACCAAAAGAAAAGGAGATTGAAAATGGAGAATTTTTGGGACCAGATCGTTGAGTTCTTCACGAGCATGTGGGATTCCATCGTCGGTTTCTTCACCAACCTGTTCGGCGGGAACGACGAGGAGTAACCCCCAAAAATAGCCGCGGCGAAAGCCGCGGAGAGCGTTTTACCCCAACGCCGCCGTTCAATTCGCCTACCCCCTCCCCCTCTCAACCGAACGGCGGCGTTACCCTTTTTTGCCCCCCCCGGCGGCCCCGACTTGCCGGAACCGCGCGCCTCGGTTACAATGGACGGATTACGGAAAATCCGGGGCGCGCCGCCCCGGCAAGGGAGAGCAAACCATGCCGAACGTGCTTGTGCCCCTGGCGCACGGATGCGAGGAGCTTGAGGCCGTCACCCTGGTGGACGTGCTCCGCCGGGGCGGCATTGAGGTGGTCGCGGCGGGCCTGGAGGACGGTCCGGTGAAGGGCAGCCGGGGGGTGGTGCTTGTGCCCGACACCACGCTGGACAAGGCGCTGGAGGCGGGGGATTTTGACATGGTGGCGCTGCCGGGGGGCATGGGCGGCACCCACGCGCTGGCGAACGATCCGCGCGTGGAGAAACTGCTCCATCATCTCGCCGCGGAGGGAAAATGGGTGGCCGCCATCTGCGCCGCGCCGATGGTGCTGGCGAAGGCGGGCCTGCTCGACGGCAAGAAGTTTACCGTCTACCCCGGCATGCTGGAGGACGGGGACACGCGCGGCGGCCGCTGCACGGGCGCGGCGGTGGAGGTGGACGGGCGCGTGGCGACCTCGCGCGGGCCGGGCACGGCCATGGATTTCGCCCTGTGCCTGGTGGAGCTGCTGGCGGGCAGGGAAACACGCAACAAAGTGGAAGAGGGCCTGGTCCGCTAGGACGGGCGCGACAATAAAGGGGCCGCGCCCCGGCCGGCCCGCAACCCCGCATGACAGGAGAGACAAGGCATGTTTTTTTCCGGCATTTCGGACGAGTCCGGCCAGCCCATCGCCACGCAAATCAGGGCCCACCAGGAGCTGGGTTGGGGGCGCATGGAACTGCGCTGCGTGGACGGCGTGAACTTGACGCTGCTCCCGGACGATCAGTTTGACGCGGTTTACGCCGCGGTGACGGAGGCGGGCATGGGCGTGTCCTGCTTTTCCAGCGCCATCGCGAACTGGGCGCGGCCCATCACCATTGACCCCAAGGTGGACGTTGACGACCTGCGCGGCGCCATACCCCGGATGCACCGTTTCGGCACGCCGTTCATCCGCGTGATGAGCTATCCCAACGACAAGGACCACCCCCTTGAGGAGCGGGAATGGCGGAAGGAGGCCATCCGCCGCATGCGCGAGCTGGCCCGCATCGCCGAGGACGGCGGCGTGACGCTGGTCCATGAGAATTGCAGCGGCTGGGGCGGGCTCTCCGCCGAGAATTCCAACATTCTCCTGGGCGAGGTGGGCAGCCCCGCGCTGAAGGTGGTCTTCGACACGGGCAACCCCGTCACCTACGGGCAGGACGCCTGGGAATATTACCAGGCCGTGCGCGGGGACATCGTGTACGTTCACATCAAGGACGCGCGCAAGATTGACGGTGTGGACCATTACACCTTCTGCGGCGAGGGCGACGGGCATGTGCGGGAAATCGTGGGCGACCTGCTGCGCACGGGCTACGACGGCGGGTTCTCGATAGAACCGCACCTGGCGGCCATTGTCCACACCGGCGAGACGACATCCGACGCGGACCGGCTTTACCAGTCCTACACCGAATACGGGCGGCGGCTTATGGCGCTGGTGGACGAGGTGAGGCCCTGACGCAGGCGCCTGATCCGCTTGAATTTCCGGCGGACTTCGGACAGAATCGAAACCCCGGCCCCGGCGGTCCGGTCTATTGGCGGGATTCCTCAACAGGGGCCGGAAAGGCCTTTTCCAAAACAGGAGACAGCAGACAATGGAAATCACACGGCGGCATTTCATCAGCGCGTCGGCGGCGGTTGTGGCCGCGGGGACAATGACGCGGGGCAGGGTTTTCGGCGCAAACGAGAAGATGGGCGTCTGCGTGATGGGCTGCGGCGGCCGCGGCCAGTCGCACATCGAGGGGTTTGCGGGCAAGGACTATTCCGAGGTGGTGGCGCTTTGCGATCCCGACGAGAAAAACCTGGCCAGCCGGGCCAAACTGGTGGAGAAGGCGAGCGGCAAGGCCCCGAAACTGTACAAGGACATCCGGGAGGCGCTGAACGACAAGGACGTGGAGGCGGTTTCCATCGCCACGCCGAACCACTGGCACACCCTCGGGGCGGTGTGGTCCGCCCAGGCCGGAAAGCACGTTTACGTGGAGAAGCCCGGCTCCCACAACATTTACGAGGGGCAGCAGCTCCTCGCCGCCGCGGAAAAGTACAACGTGGTGATGCAGCACGGCACCCAGGCCCGCTCCAGCGCCCGGTGGATCCGCGACATCGGCCTGATCCAAAGCGGCGAAATCATCGGGTCGGTTTACATGGCGCGCGGCCTCTGCTACAAGAACGGCGGCCGCGGCGACCAGGGCATCAAGAAGGACAGCGACCCGCCCAAGACCCTCGACTGGGAGATCTGGCAGGGACCGGCCTCGCGCAGGCCCTTCAACGAGCTTTACCACCCCTACAGCTGGCACTGGTTCTGGCACTACGGCAACGGCGAAATCGGCAACCAGGGCATCCACCAGCTCGACGTCTGCGTGTGGGGGCTGAACAAGGGTTTCCCGGTCAAGGTCAACATGGACGGCGGCCGCTACACCTACAAGGACTCCTGCGAGACGCCCAACACGGTGTGCGCCACCTTCACCTACGAGGACGGATCGATGATGGTCTTCGAGGTGCGCGGGCGCTTCACGAACTCCGAGGGCGGGGTCATGGTGGACGGCAAGTTCCTTGAGGGCGTGAACGTGGGCAACCTTTTCTACGGCAGCGAGGGGTACTATGTGGAGGAGCAGGGCTTCTTCGACAAGAAGAACAAGCCCATCCCCGTTGACGACGCCAAACACCCCATGCCCGAGAGCAAGGGCAACTGGGCGAACTTCATCGCCGCCGCCAAGGCCGGCGACAAGGGCGCGGTGTACGGCAGCATGAAGGACGCGCACCTCTCCTCGGGCCACGCCCACCTGGCGAGCGCCTCCTACCGCCTGGGCTCCTCGCTGAAGTTCGACCCGAAGGCGGAGGTCTTCACGGGCCTCGGCGCCGACGAGGCGAACAAGATGCTCTCCCGCGACTACGCCAAGGGCTTCGAGGTTCCCAAGATCGCCTGATTTCCCGTTTAATCAGAACCGGCCGCCGGGTTGCCCGGCGGCCGGTTTTTGTTTGACGGCGGGGGGGCGCTACCGTGCGGCGGCGCTTTGGCGCAGGGCGCTGTCAATGTCGGCGATGATGTCGGCGGGATCCTCGATGCCGACGGCGAGGCGGATGAGCGTGTCCGTGATGCCAAGGGCGTAGCGCTCGGAGCGCGTGTAGTTGTAGTAGCTCACCAGGCCCGGGTGGGTGATGAGGGTCTCCACGCCGCCCAGGCTCGGCGCGATGTAGCAGAGTTTCAGGCTGTCCAGAAAGCGCTTCGCCGTGGACAGCGTCCCCTTGATGTCAAAGGAGACCACGCCGCCGAACCCGGACATCTGCGCCGCCGCGATTTTGTGGTGGGGGTGGCTTTCGAGCCCCGGATAGTACACCCGCTTGACGCCGGGGTGGCCCTCCAGAAAGCGCGCCACCGCCATGCCGGTGCTGTTGTGCGCCGCCATCCGCAGTGCAAAGGTTTTCATGCCGCGCAGCAGCAGGTAGCAGCAGTGCGGGTCTATGACGCCGCCGGTGGCCTTGTGGAGCACGCGGATTTCCTCGATCAGCCCCCGGCGGCCCAGCACCGCCCCGGCCAGGATGTCATTGTGCCCCGCCAGGTACTTCGTGCAGCTGTGGATCTCGATGTCCACCCCGAACTCCAGCGGCCGCTGGTTGTAGGGGGTGCTGAAGGTGGCGTCAATCATGGTCATGACCTTGTGGCGCCGCGCGATCTCCAGGAGCTTTTCCAGGTCGAAAATGTTGAGGTAGGGGTTGGTGGGCGACTCGGAGAAGATGAAGCGCGTGTTGGGGCGGATGGCCCGCTCCAGGGCCTCGTAGTCGCCGAAGGGCGCGATGGTGCACTCCACGCCGAAGCGCTGGAGGTAGGAGTTGCAGAATTCCAGCGTCTTCTTGTACACGTCGTCGGTGATGACGATGTGGTCGTTGCTGCGCACGAAGGCGAGGATGGTGGTGATGATGGCGCTCATGCCCGAGCCGAAGAGGATACAGTCCTCCGCGCCGGTCATCGCGCAGAGGCGGCGCTCCGCCACCAGCTCCGTGGGGTTGCCGTAGCGCCCGTATTCAAACCGGGGCTTGCCGTGCTTTGTGTAGGCCTCGATTTCCCCCGAGTCCTTGAAGGCGAAGGTGGAGGTCTGCACGATGGGCGTGGTGATGGAGTCCGCGTAGCGGAGCCGGTCCTCCCCCGCGTGCACCGACCGGGTGGACAGGCCGGCGTCCTTTTTCAGGGGAATCCCGGTGTTTTCCTTGCTTTTTTTGGGCATGGGGCAACAGTTCCTTCTAGGGTGCGCGCGCGGGACCTCCCGGGCGGCGGATTGTCCCGCATATTATGAACCCAACACGCCCCCAAGTTAAAACGCCGCGCCGGACATGCGAATCCCCCCCGGAAACTGGTATGATTTCCCCTGCGGGTTCGGCGTTTTGGCCCCCGCGCCCCATTCAGCCCCAACCCCCGGAGAACCGCAGCCATGGACCTTGCCGCGCACATACGGAACATCCCGGATTTCCCGAAACCGGGCATCCAGTTCAAGGACATTTCCACCCTGCTGCTGGTGCCGGAGGCGTTCCGGGAGGTGATCCGGAGGCTGCGTGAACGGTACGAAAACGCCGGGGTGGACGCGATTGTGGGCATTGACGCGCGCGGCTTTGTCTTTGGCGGCGCGCTGGCCCACGAGCTGGGCCTCCCCTTTGTGATGGCGCGGAAGAAGGGCAAGCTGCCCGGGGACACCATCTGCCAGACCTACGGACTGGAATACGGCGAGGCCACCCTGGAAATCCATCGGGACGCGGTGCGGCCGGGCCAGAAGGTGCTGATCATTGACGACCTGCTGGCCACTGGCGGCACGGTGGCGGCGGTGGCGAAAATGATCCGCGAACTGGGCGGCGGGGTCGCCGAGGCCGCCTTTGTGGTGGAACTGCCCCCCCTGAAGGGGCGCGACCACCTGGCCGCCGTCAATGTGCCGGTGTATTCCATGGTTGAATTCATGGTGGACTGACAAAGAGTTCTCACGCAAAGCCGCAAAGACGCAAAGGAGGAAAAGGGAAAGAGACGGGCAAATGCGGCATGCGCCAGCTTGCCGTTCCGCGTCTTTTTTAAGGGATATGCAACGTTGTTTGGTGTCTTTGCGTGGGACCATAATTTAACTGCCGGAAACGGCGAGGAGTTGAAGCGAAATGGACCGTAATTTTCTTCCCGGAACCGAGATCGAAATCATCAACGACAGCGTGCGGCTGGGCCAAATCCGCCACATCCTGTTCGATTTTGACGGAACGATCAGCATCCTGCGCGAGGGCTGGCAGAACATCATGGCGCCGGTGTGCGTGGAGATGATCTGCGGATCCACGGAGCCGACCCCGGAAATCGTGGACGAGGTGAACCGGATGATTGACGAGACCACCGGCATCCAGACCATCTTCCAGATGGAGCGCCTCCAGGAGATGGTGATTGCCCGGGGCCTGGTGCCCGCGGACAAGGTGCTCTCCCCGGCGGAATACAAGCAGGTCTACCTCGACCGGCTGATGGTGCCGGTGCGTGCGCGCCTCGCGAGGATCGAGTCGGGCGAACTGCCCATCGACAAGTGCACCGTGGCCGGGTCAATCCGCTTCCTGGAGCTGTTGTCCAAGAGGGGCGCGCACATGTACGTCTTCAGCGGCACCGACCGCGACGACGTCCGCAACGAGGCGGGGAAGGTGGGCGTGGCCCCCTTCTTCGAGGAAATCTGGGGGGCGCTGCCGTCGAAGGAGGAGTACTCCAAGGAAAAGGTCATCCGCGAGATCATGGCGCAGCACCGGTTGAGCGGGCCGCAGGTGCTCGCCGTGGGCGACGGCCCGGTGGAGCTGCGGAACGTGAAGGACGCGGGCGGCGTCGCCCTGGGCGTCTGCTCCGACGAGGTGGCCGGGCACGGCTGGGACCTGCACAAGCGCAACCGGCTCATCAAGGCGGGCGCGGACATTCTCGTGCCGGATTTCCAAGAGGCGGAAAAACTGGTAGAATATCTCTTTGCGGAATAGCTGGTGAGGTTCGTCCGCACAGGGAGACTATGTCATGGACACGTCTGGCAAATTCGTCCTGCACATGATCGGGCACGGGCACATCGATCCCACCTGGCTGTGGCGGTGGACCGAGGGCTATGAGGAGGTGCGCGCCACCTTCCGCAGCGCCCTGGACCGGATGCGGGAAACGCCGGACTTCCGGTTCACCGCGAGCAGCGCCTGCTTTTACCAGTGGGTGCTGGAAAGCGATCCGGAGATGTTCGCGGAGATCCGCGGGCGGGTCCGCGAGGGCCGGTGGGAGCCGGCGGGCGGCATGTGGGTGGAACCCGACTGCAACCTGCCCGCGGGCGAGTCCTTTGTCCGCCATTTCCTGTACTCGCAGCGCTTCTTCCTGCGGGAGTTCGGCAGGATCGCCACCACCGGGTTCAACCCCGACAGTTTCGGCCACGCGGGCACGCTGCCCCAGCTTCTGGCGAAGGCGGGCATTGAAAACTATGTCTACATGCGGCCCTCGCCGGTGCACGAGATGGACTATCCCGGCGGAAACACCTTCTGGTGGGAGGCACCCGACGGGTCCCGCGTGCTCGCGGCGAACATCCCCGAATGCTACAACGCCGTCGGGGAGGAACTGCGGAAACGCATGGAGACGCTTCCCGCCTATCCCCACCTTTTGCCGGGGCAGCGGCGGACCATGTGCTTCTTCGGCGTGGGCAACCACGGCGGCGGCCCCACCAAGGAGGCCATCGCGCACATCCAGGGGGTGATGGCCGCGGACGGGGAGACCGCCCCCCAATTCTCCACCCTGGGGGAATACTTCACGGCGCTGCGGGCGGAGTTTGACGCCGCCGCGTTTCCCGTGATCGCAAACGAGCTCCAGCACCACGCGCGGGGCTGCTACAGCGTGGTGTCGGAGATGAAGCGGCTGAACCGCGCGGTGGAGCACGCGCTCATGACGGCGGAGCGCTTCGCCACGGCGGCCTGGCTGCTGGAGGCGATTCCCTACCCGTCGGGCCAGTTCGAGCTTGCCTGGAGGGATCTGCTGTACAACCAGTTCCACGACATCCTCGCGGGCACCAGCCTCGCCTCTTCCTACGCGGACACGCGGGACCAGCTTGGCGCGGCGCGCCACCGCGCCGACGTCATCCGCAACATGGCGGTGCAGGCGCTGGCGCGCGGCGTGGACACCACGGCGGAGGGCAACACCCTCATCGTGGTCAACCCGCTGGCTTGGCCGGTGGAATGCACCGTCGCCGCGCCGCCCATCGCGGCGCGCGCCCTGGGCGCGTCCCGGGGGCTGCTCGACAACACCGTGCCGGGGCTGCACCTGGTGGACGACGCGGAAATTCCCGTGCCGGTGCAGGCGGTCCGGGGCGAGCGCATTGACCATGTCCGCCACGCCTTCACGGCGCAGCTTCCCGCCATGGGCTACCGCCTCTACCACCTGCGCGCGGGCGCGCCGGCCTCAAAGCCCGCCCACCCCCGCCCGCTGGAGGCGTCGCGGTGCCACATGGAAAACACCTGGTGGCGGATTGAGTTCGATCCGTCCACCGGGGAGATCAGCCGTCTTTTCGACAAGATCCGCCACACGGAGGTGCTGCGGCGCGGCAACATCCTCGCCGCGCTGGCGGACCAGTCGGACACCTGGAGCCACGGGGTAACCGAGTGGCGCGTGGAGGCGGGCCGGTTCGGCGGCGCGCGGATTGACGTGGCGGAACCGGCGGGCGCGGTGCTTGCCACCGTGCGCTCCGTCTCCTCCTGGAACAAGTCCGCGGCCATCATGGAGACCACCCTTTACCGCGACACCGACGTGATTGACTGCTTTCTGCGCGTGAACTGGCAGGAACAGTACACGCTGCTGAAACTGGTCTGGGAAACCGCCGTCACCGGCGGCACGGCCACCTATGAAACCCCCTACGGCCACCAGGTCCGGCCCGCCGACGGCGGCGAGGAGCCCGGCCTGCAGTGGTTTGACTGGTCCGGCGTTTCGGGCGCGCACCCCTGCGGCCTGGCCGTGGCGAACGACGGCAAGTACGGCTACGATGCACGGGACGGGGTCATGCGCCTGACGGTTTTGCGCAGCCCCGCCTACGCCCACCATGACAACGGCCGCTTCACCGCGGACGCGCACTGGCCGATCATTGACCAGGGGTGGCAGGAGCTGCGCTTCCGGCTCATCCCCCACGGGGGCGACTGGCGCGCCGCGCGCGTTCCCAAGCGGGCGTGGGAGCTGAACGCCCCCGCCTTCATCCACTGCGAATCCGCCCATCCGGGCACGCGCCCGCCGCAGGCCAGCCTGCTGGGCACCGAGGCCGGGAACGTGCTGCTCTCCGTCATCAAGATGAGCGAGAAGGGCGGGGACATCATCATCCGCGGCCATGAGACCGACGGGCTTCCGGCGGAGACGCGCCTGCACCTGCCCCACTTTGACAGGTATTTCGACCTCAGCTTCGCGCCCCACGAGGTCAAGACCGTCCGCATCAGCCCGAAAACCTGGGAAATGCGCGAGACAAACCTGCTGGAAGAATGAAACACGCCCATGAACCTTGAACGTGTGGAAGAACTTTGCCTGAACTATCTCGGCCAGGTGACCAACCCGGTGGTGCCGGTGGAAAAGCTGCTGGCCTACTGCCGCCGGGAGCAGCCGGACCTTGTGGTGGACGGCGCGGCGTTTCTTCATTTCCTGCGCCACCACGGGGAGATCACGGTGCTGGAGGGGCCCGCCGGGGGCGAGCCCGTGGACGCGGACGAATTCGCGGCCGCGGGGATCATGATGGGGCCGCGCGCCGTGCTGAAGGCCCGCATACCCGCGGAGGACAACATGCGCAGGGTCATGGAGCGGCAGCTTGAAGCCATGCGCGGCCAGTTGGAGGCCGCCCTTGCCGCCGCCCGAAAGGCGGGGGACAGGGAAAAAACGGCACAACTCCGGGCCGCGCTGAAAAAGTCCGAAGAGCTGCTGAAACGCCTGGAAATTCGCTGACCCGCCTTCCCCCCCCCCAAAAAAAAAGAAAATCTCCGGAGGCCGCGAAGCCTCCGGAGAAACACAACGATTTCAAAAGGTCCTGGATGGACCGATCAGCTTGAGAACAGGCCGCCGATCACCGCCATCGGCTCGTTGACGGGGCCTTTGCCCCTCTGCTCATAGCGCAGGAACTCAACGTGACCGTCCATGTACAGCACGTTCGAGCCGCCCGGAATGTGGTTGTACATGCCGGAGTTGGTGGACAACTGGTCGAACATGATGAACACGGTGCTTTGCGCCATGTTGCTGGCCGCCGGATTGTTGATGTCCGTAATCAGGAAGCGCTCGATGCCCTCGCGCAGACGGTAGACCGTGGTGCCGCCGCCGTTGCCGAGACCGTTTGGCATGCCTTCGATGTCCTGATCGGCGGGCGGGGCGATGCCCATTTGGCCGCCGCCCACATAGCCGGCAATCATCGCGATGTTGTCAACGATCAGTTTGTTGAGGGCGGCTTCGACCTGCATGGGCACGTTGATGTCCAGGTTGGTCGGAATCTCGCTCGAATCAAGCAACGGGGTGATGGCCGAGAGCAGTGTGGAACCGCTGAGCAGCATCATCGGATCATCGAAATCGGTCTGATCAAACACCCAGCCCCAGTAGGCGTAGCTGGCGTCAATACCGCGGGCGCATTTGCCGCCGTGGGAGGCGGCATAACCGAAGCACCATTCCCCTGCGCGGGGGTCACCCGCCGGGAACTCGGTGTTGGCCTTGGCTTCGGCCAACTCCGCGTCGGAGGGGCAGAAAATGATGTTCGGGTCGGTCAGGTATTCGGGATAAAGCCCGAAAGTCCAGGGGCCGAGGTCAAGGACGCCACGAATCGTTCCGTTGGCGTCCAGCGCTCCCCCCACCTGCAACGGCGGGAAAGCGCCTTTGGCCTCATTGGAGTACATCTTAAGGACCAGGCCCCACTGCTTCAGATTGTTCTGGCAGGAGGAGCGGCGGGCCGCCTCGCGGGCGCGGGCCAGCGCGGGCAGCAGGATGGCCGCGAGAATGCCGATGATGGCAATCACGACCAGCAGTTCGATGAGTGTGAATCCTTTTTTGCGCATGAGAAAATCCCCTTGTGTTTGTTTGGCACGTGAGAAAAGTTTGAAGACAACCGACAACGCCGCAGTGAGTGTTAGTCACCTCCTTGCTGTTGTGTCCGCCGTGCCGTCCGCGACGCAGGACGTCACAGCCAACAAATCTTATTAAAATGATAACAGGTTCCACGGGAAAAGGCAACCACAAAAATGGCTTTTTTGGTGGTTTGGGAGGAGTGCATGATCTTTGTTTTATTGGGGTTGGGTGGTTGGACCAGTGTGGAGGGGGGGGTAAGGGCATGGACGGTATGGAAGGTATGGACGGGGAGACGGGGGGAGAAGGCTGCCGGGATGGCGGCGGTGGGGGGTGGGGCATTCCCAAAATAATGCTTTGAAAAGACTGGACAATGGATTCCGGATGGGATAGAATATATTCTTGACAATGGTTGTAATTTGGCGGTCCATGTGGCGGTGCGTTTTTCGCCACGGGGCTTTGGATGCTGTTTGCGGCAGGAGAGGGCTTGCACATGGCAAAGTTGACGACAGTGAAGATGGTACTGCTGGCGCTTGTGCTGGCGGGCGCGGCCAATGCGGTGCCCCCGGAGTCGGTGGACCAGTTTGGAAACCCCGAGGAGCCGGCGCTCCGTCCGCTCAAGTGGACCCTTCTCGGCGTGCAGTCGCTGGTGTCCACCACCCATGCGGGTGTGAAGAAGGGCGCGTATGAGAATCCGGCGGCGATGGCCGGTGAAGGCGTCAAGGGCGCGGCCGCGGGCACGGGTTCGCTTGCAACGCACTTGAAAAACGGCGTGCTTTTCGCCCCGCTTCCCCCGAAGAAAGAGGGGAACGACTTGAGTTACGAGCAGGCGGCGATGTTGCACATTGAAAAGCAGACGGCAAAGGAATGCCCCGCCGAGGCCGGCTGCTGCGGCGCGAAGGAGGAGGCCTGCGCCAAGGAGGAGGAGCCGAACGCGCAGTTCCGGCAGCCCGCCCCCTCCACCGCTTTTCCGACCCTGGAGTCGGCGGTGGCGGACAAGCGGCTTACGGTCGGGGAGTCGGATGTGCAGAAGGCGCAGCGGCGGTATGTGCCGCTTCAGGCCGGATACCGGGGCAAGAACCGTGAAGCGGGCGACGGCAACCTGTTGAAGCTGGCCAAGTAGTCGTTGCGGAGAGTTTAGCGCAAGTACGCCGCCGTTTTTCCAAGAGGGAAAAACGGCGGCGTTTTTTTGGGGGTGGACAGGGGTGGACAGGGGTGGACAGGGGTGGACAGGGGTGGACAGGGGTGGACAGGGGTGGGTTTTGCTTGATAAAACGCCACGGGCGGCATCCGTGAAAAGGATGCCGCCCGTGTGAAAGGCCTTGCCGGTGGGGTTATTTCCCGGGGTAGGTCTGGATGTTGATGTTCTTGAAGGAGAGGTTGGTCGTCGGGTCGTGGCCCTGGAGGTTGATGGTGCCGGCGTCGGGCACGTAGCCGTTTTTACCGTCGGCTTCGGCGTGGACCGGGCGGGTGTCGTAGAAGTCGCTGACCTGGTAGCCGTTGATCCATACGGCGATGTGGTTGCCGTTGGCGATGACGGTTTTCTTGAACCATTCGCGGTCGCTGGAGACCACCTTGCGGGCGGGGCAGAGTCCGTAGGCGCCGCCGGTGCCGAAGTCAACCGGCTTGGTGCGGTCATCCTTCACCCATTCGTTGCGCACCTGGGACTCGTATCCCTTCCAGAACACGCCGACGGGGGTGCGGAAGAAGACGCCGCTGTTGAGGTGGTCGCCGTTGGAGAAGATGTCGAGCTGGAGGGCGAAGTCCTTGTAAGTGCCCGCGGTCTCAATCTGGCCGTTGCCGTCGGTGATGTTCAGCGCGCCGTCCACCACGGCAAACTTGGACTTGTGGTCGGGGATGATGTTCCAGCCGGTGAGGTCCGTGCCGTTGAAGAGGGGGGTGAGGCCGAGGGGGCGCAGCTTCACCTCGGAGACGGCCAGCTTGGGGGGGCGCTTGTCGCCGTGGTAACGCTGGTACTGGATGGCCACATAGCCGAGGGGCCGGGTGACCGTGACGGGCACGGCGCTGCCGTTGAGGGAGAGTTCCACGCTGCCGCCGACGGCCTTCACATGGATCTCGTTGAACTCGTCCTTGCCGGCGGGAATGGAAAGGGCGCCGCCGCCGGTTTCGGCGGCAAAGCCCTCGATGCCGGTGCGCACGGCGAAGCCGGCGCTTCCGCCGCCGGTGACCCGGATTTTGGCGGTGAGCTCAAAGTCGGCAAACTGCGAGGTGGTGGCCAGGAAGCCGCTGGTGCCCTTTTCGCAGACCAGCACGCCGTCCTTCACCTCCCAGGCCGCGTCGCCGAACTGGGTCCATCCATAGGTGGACTCGCCGTCGAACAGGTTAATCCATTCGCCCTCCGCCACGGTCTGGGCATGGGACGAAACGGCGCAAAGCGCCGCCAGCAGACACACACACAAAGCCAGTCTCACGGTACGCATTGTTTTCTCCTTCGCCGGAACGGCGTCCATTAATAAACAGGGGACGGGGATGCAAACACACAAGGCGGTTACTCTACTGTCCGCCGGACCTTTCATGCAAATTGCCGGTTGGCGCGCGGCGCGCCTGTCACCCGCGGGGGGGCCGGGAGCGTTTTTCTTGCGGGGCGGCGTGTCCGCCGCCAAACAGTTGGATTTGGTTTCCTGTGGTGGTAGAATCTCCACAATTCCCAGTATTAAACCGACCCATGCCGCATTGAGGCGGCGAGAGGATTGCCCCATGAAACGGTTCGCAGTATTGTTTCCGTTGCTTGTTTTTCTGTGTGTTCTGACGGTGGCGGGTTGCAGCGCCAAAGAGGAGCCCGTTCCCGCCGTCAAGGCCCCCGCGGCGGCCCCGGCTCCTGAAAAGGCCGCCCCGGCCCCGGCCGCCCCCGCCGCCCCGGCGGCGGCTCCGGCGGCTCCCGCCGCACCTGCGGCCCCCCCGGCCCCGCCTGCGCCCATCGTGGTAAACCCTGCCAATTCCAACGCCCCCGCCGCGCCCCCCGCGGGTCCCCATCCGGTGCTCACCGTGGCGGAGCCGGTGTTTGACTTTGGCGAAAGGGACAGCGAGGAGAAGGTGGACCACGCCTTTGTGCTGAAGAACACGGGCGATGCGGTGCTGGAAATCAACGAGATCCGGCCAAGTTGCGGCTGCACGACGGCCCAGCTTGAGACCAAGACCCTCCAGCCCGGCCAGGAAGTGAACCTGAACTCGTCGCTGAGCCTCAAGGGCCGCCAGGGGCACCAGGAGAAGAGCATCACAATCACCTCGAATGATCCCGTGAACCCGAGCGTGGTGCTGAAGCTCAAGGGAACGGCGATGCCGTCGATCCTGGTGGAACCGGACCAGGTGATGTTCCAGCGGGTTGAGGATGACGAGCCGCGCAGCGCGGTCATTAAAATCACGGCGCGCAAGGAGGACGTCACCTTTGCCATAAAGTCGGTGGAGCTTCAGCAGCTTGACTTCATGGAGCACACCGTCCGGGAAGTCACGCCCGGCAAGGCCTACGAGGTGGAGATAAAGAGCAAGGGCGCGCTGCCGGAGGGGATTAAGAACGGCCGTGTGATGATCACCACCGACTCCCCGTCGCGCACCGTGATTTGGGTGAATGTTTCCGCCCAGGTCATCGGCAAGCTGCAGATCAGCCCGCCCGCCATCACCATCCGCTTCAGCGAGACCCCGGGCGAGGTGGAGAAGCAGCAGATCGGCATACAGGGCGGGCGCGTGAAGGAGTTCCAGATCCTTGAGGCGGTGCCGCCGATTGACACGATCAAGGTGGAGGTGAGCCCGATCAAGGAAAACCACTATGTTGTGCGGCTGGACAACATGCCCCGCGACAACTCGCTGGAGGGCAAGGATCTGGTGCTGAAGACGAACCTTGCGGACTCGCCGGAGATCAAGGTGCCCTTCCAGATCCTTCGTTTCCCGACCTCGCGGGATGTGATGAAGCGTCGTGAGGCGTCCAAGCCCGTTGTCCTGCCCGCGGCCCCGCCCCCCGGCGTGGCGAATCTGGCGGATACGCCTGCGGCTCCAGCCCCTGCCCCGGCCCCTGCGCCCGCACCAGCGCCTGCTCCGGCGCCCGCCGCAAATTAATCCAACATCAGTTTTCGCCCCGTTGCGTCCGCGCGGCGGGGCGTTTTATTTTCACCGCGCGCCCGCGTCCTCACATTTCAGCGCCGAGGGGAACCCGCCCCTTGGGGCCTAGGAGGTGAGGCGGGCGTTTGATTCCTTGAGGCGCTTGCTCATGGTGCGCACCACGTTGAGGAGGAGCTGCACCGCGACGCGCTTGGTGAGCAGGTGCTGGAAGGTGGTTTCGGTGAGGACGAAGAGCAGGCTGTCCTCGACGGCCTTCACGGTGGCGCTGCGCGGTTCCCGGTTCACCAGCGCCATTTCGCCGAACATGTCCCCCGGATAAAGGGTGGCCAGCAGCTTCTCACCGTTGAACACCCCCAGTTTGCCGCCAAGCACCACGTACATCTGGTTGCCCGAGGTGCCCTTGTAGAAGATCACCTCGCCCTTGACGACCCGCTCGGTCATGCCCTTGGAAAAAATCCTGGCCACGTCCTCCCGGTCCAGCCCGTGGAAAAACTCCACCCTTCGAATCAGTTCATCCAGTTTCGCGGCATCCATGCTCTGCTCCCCGTGAACGGTTTTCCGGCAACCGGAACGGCCCGGCGCACAGGCAACCGGGCCGCGATTCCGCCGAAAACGTATACACTCCACCGCGCAGGGTTTGTTCCCGGCACGGGGGGATCACACGATGTAGATGAACCTGCTGCAGTTCGGGCAGGTGTGGATGTGGTCCGAATCCTCGCGGACCTTCTGGGCGAACTGGGAGGGGAGGCGCATGAAGCAGCCCTGGCAGGTGTCCCCCTCCACCGGCACCAGGGCGGGCGGGCGGGCTGTCATGAGCCGGTCGTAATGGCGCATGATCCGCGCGTCCACCAGGCTGCGGATGTTGTCCATCCGCTGCTTGATCTGCTTCTTGCCCGACTTGGCGGACTCGTACATTTCCTGGCACATCTGAAGGCGCGCCAGCAGGATGAGGTCCGCGTGGGCGTCGCGCGCCTGCAGGAGCTCCGGGTCCGCCTTCATCTTCTTGGCGTAGTATTCCTCCGGGGCGACCAGCTTGTTCGACATTTCCATGAGCACGGTGTGGATGTCCGCGGCGCCGGGCGCGTTGACCAGGGCCTTGAAATGCTCGGGGATGCGGAGCAGTTTGGCGAGGGTGGCGACGAAGTTCAGGTAGGTGGTCTGCTGCGTCGGGGGATAGCAGATGAGAAAGACCAGATGGACGGGTTTTTTGTCCACGGCGGCGAAGTCAATGCCTTCGGCGACCCGGCCCACCGCGCAGTAGAGGGATTTCAGGCCGGAAACGCGGGCGTGGGGTACGGCGATGCCGTGGCCGATGCCGGTGCTTTCGGTGATTTCGCGGGCCATGATCTGGTCAAGGGCGGGCTCGACCCCCTTCAGTTTCTTCTTCTCAAACAGCAGGTGGGTGAGGTCCTTGAGCACATCCGCCTTGGTCTTGCTGGTCATGGCGGGAACAACGCAACTCAGTTCGATGAAATCTGTCAGCAACATGGGTATATCCTCGCAAACAAGTTGAAAAATGCGAAAAGAAACGCGACCATCCACAGTTTACAGTCATAATTCTATCATTATGATGCATACTTCGCAATGCTTTTCAGTTCCCAAGGGGGAGAAATTCAATTGAAGCCCGAAAAAGGGCTTGTTTTACCGCCATTGGTGATGACATCCCTTTTCGGGAAAATGCTAGACTTTAGGGCATGGCGCAACACAGTGAACATGCCGCAAGCGGAGCGGGTAATGCCTGAGAGAGCCCTTATCCCCCGAAGAACCGCCTCATGGATGGTGGACCTGCTATTTTTGGCCGGTCTTGCGCTGTTTTTAAGGCTTTGGGGCATTACCCATGAATCCGTGTGGATGGATGAGTACATTTCCGCGGCGCGTCTGGACAGTCCGGGTTTTGGCGCGTTCATAGAAAGCCAGAAGGGGGACAACCCCGATCTGGTTCCGCTGTATTACGCCCTCCAGTATTACTGTGCGAAACTGGCCCCTGGCTCGATATTGTGGTTGCGGCTGATTTCCGTGGCGATGGGCTGCGCGGCGGTGCCGGTGCTGTACGCCTGGGGCCGCCGCAGTTTCGGGCGGCTGGCCGGGTTTGCGGCGGCGTGCTGCCTGTGCCTTTCCCCCCTGCACATTTTCCACGGGCAGAACATCCGGGTTTACGCCATGGTCACCCTGCTGGCGCTGGTGTCACTGTGGGCGCTTTCGGAATGGACGGTGGGGGGGCGCGGCGGGAAAAGGTGGCTTGCGCTGCATCTGGCAATGAATCTGGCGCTGGTGTGGACCCATTTGTTCACCCCGCTGCTTTTTGCGGCACAGGGGCTGTTTCTGCTGCTCTCCGGGCCGAAGAAATGGCGGCGGAACTTTCTCTGGGGCGTGGCGCACGTGCTCATCGTGCTTTCCGTGCTGCCCTGGGTGGCAACGCTGAAACCCGCGCCGGATCCCGGCGTGCCCCCGCCGGAGGCGGGTTCGCTGGCGCGGCTGGTGGCGGTTCGGGACGCGGAGCCGCGGAACGACCTGGCGGGGTTCATGTTCTATCCTGACAACGAGCTGTTGCGCTGGACCATCGGGTTCCCCCCCAAATACAACGAGGCGGAGCTGCCGCCGGGCACCGTGTTCTGGCTGTCGCTGCGCCAGCCGCTGGAGCTTGCCCTGGCACGGACCTATCTGCTGGGCACGGTGCTGTGCATGCTGGTGCTGTTCCGGTCGTGGCGGGAGGGGCGCGGCGGCGGGGCGGTCCACTGGGCGGCGCGTGCGCCCGCCCTGCCCCTGCTGGGGTTTCTCGCGCCGGTGCTGCTGCTCTTCGCGGCGGCGGTGTTTTGGAAGCACCACGCGTTCCAGACGCGGTATGTGATGTTTGCCTGGCCCTGTCTTTACCTTGCCTGCGCCGGCGCGGCGGCGGGGCTGCGGTGGCGCGGCGCCCGGTGGGGGCTTGCGGCGCTGCTCATTGTCCCCCTGGCCTGGTCGGCGCGGCTTGAACTGCTCCTGCCGGTGCGGCAGGATTTTCTTGGCATGGCCGGTCTGCTCCGTGAGCGGGCGGCGGAAACGGGCACGGCGCTCACAAATGACTGGAACCTGCGGCGGGTGCTGCTGTTTAACGCGCCTGACTTGGGGGTGCCGGTGCTTCACGAGCCGGACGCGGCGTCCATTCCGGCGCAGACGGCGGCGATCCTGGGGGAGGGACGGGGCGCCTGGTGCCTTTATTCGGGGCGGGAAAGCCTGCAACAGCGCCAGGAACTGGAGAGCATGCTGAAACGGAATGGCGTGCTCTACGACCGGCATGTCTTTCTGGGCATGCACAACCTGTACGCCTACCGCTGCCTCCCCCCCGGCGGATAGGCGCGGGCCTCAGTCGTACTTCTGCACCTCGTCGTTCATGAACTCCAGGCGGACGCCCGCCTGCATGAACATCTCCTCGGACTCCGCGCCCGCGTGGTAGCGGCGCTCGCAGACCACGCGCACGATGCCGCAGTTGATGATAAGCATGGCGCAGACGCGGCAGGGTGTCATGCGGCAGTAGAGGGTGGCGCCCTCGATGGCGACGCCCAGCCGCGCCGCCTGGCAGACGGCGTTCTGCTCCGCGTGGACCGTGCGCACACAGTGCTCCGTGACCGCGCCGTCCCCGTGAACCACCTTCTTCATCTGGTGGCCCACGTCGTCGCAGTGGGGAAAGCCCTTGGGCGAGCCGACATAGCCGGTCACCAGCAGGGTGCGGTCCCGGGCGATGACGCAGCCGCTGCGGCCGCGGTTGCAGGTGGCGCGCTTGGCGATGGCGTTGGCCACCTCCATGAAATATTCGTCCCAACTGGGACGGCGGTAGGGCTCTTCCATGGGATGCTCCTTGGGGGTTCGCGTCCGGGAAAAATAATACCCATCCCGCGTCCGCCGGGCAAGCGGCGCGGACGGCCTCAGAAGGGCTCGTTCAGGCGCTTCACGGGGCCGCAGGTCAGAATCACCGCGCTTTGCGGGTGCCGCCGGATCACCAGTTCGTCGTGATCCTCCAGCGCCAGGTATTCCGGCGAGCTGTCAAAGGCGAGCACCGCCGGGCCGCGTGTGATGAGGAAGCGTATGGACACGTCCTGGGCAAGCACCAGGTGGCTGACGGGGTGGGCGGTGGCCTTGAAGGCGACGCCGAGGCCCCGCGTGAAGACGCCCCGCGTGATGGCCTTGAAATAGGCGGTGCTTCCGAAGGGCGTGCAGGCCACAAATCCGTCGCCGATGATCTCCGCGCCATCGTCGAAGGGCTCGCCGTCGAGCCACATCCGGAAGCGGACCGCGCTGTTGATGCGGCCCATGTGCACGTTAATCTCGTTGAGGCAGGTGATGATGAAATCCGGCTCGACGCGGGCGGACTCGGAATAATTGACGGCGCATTCGAGCTTGTCGTACTCGTTACGGACCAGGGTGCCCTCGGCCAGGGCCTGGATGACGGTGGCGGCGGGCTGGGGGATGCAGCGGTGGCCCAGGCGGCTGTTGAGGATGGGCACCTTTGGCCTGCCGGGCCAGCGCAGTTCCGCGCCGAGCAGGGTGCCGTCGCCGCCGTAGGAGACCACCACGTCCGGGTCTTTTTCCACCAGCGTCAACTGGGGGAAGAATTTCAGGTGGGGAACAAGCTGTTCCGCCTCGTTTCCAAAAAGCGCCACCCGAAGCGGCGTGTTCTCACTGGGTATGGTGCTCATAACCCTTTTCCCATGAAGCGTTTCCCGGCGTGTGCCGCGATCCGGAAGGGGCTTTGTCCTGGGACACAACCCTCGCGGCGGGGGCAGTATAGCATGAGGCGCGGGACGGGGGCATGGATTTTTTTGCGGGGGTTGACTTAAGTCAAGGTATTTACCCCGCAAAGAAGGCACAATTTGCACAACGAACGGCGGTTCAACCCGCGGGAGACGACATCATGGCAACGCGCAACATCATCCGGATAGACGAGGACAAGTGCAACGGCTGCGGAAACTGCATCACGGGGTGCGCAGAGGGCGCCCTGGCGCTTGTGGACGGGAAGGCCCGGCTGGTGAAGGAAAGTTACTGCGACGGTCTGGGCGCATGCCTGGGCGAGTGCCCCACCGGCGCGCTGACCATTGAGCAGCGCGAGGCCGACGCCTTCGACGAGGCCGCCGTCGCGGAAGCCATGGCGGCGCACGCCGCCGCAAAGGCGGCCCCGGCCCCGCAGCCCGCCCACCACCACGGCCACGGCGGCGGTTGCCCCGGCATGCAGCAGCGCCGTTTTGACGCCGCGCCTCAGCCCGCCGCGCCGTGCGGAAGCGGACCCGCCTCGCAGCTCACCCAGTGGCCAATTCAACTGCACCTCGTCAGCCCGTACGCGCCCTATTACCAGGGAACGGATTTGCTGGTGGCGGCGGACTGCACCGCCTTCGCCCTGGGCGCGTTCCATCCGGAGCTGCTGGCGGGGCGGGCCCTGGCGATTGCCTGCCCGAAACTGGACGACGACGCGGGGTACGTGGAAAAGATCACCGCCCTGTTCGCGGAGGCGCGCCCCGCCTCGGTGACTGTGGCGCGGATGGAGGTGCCCTGCTGCGGAGGGCTGGTGCGGATGGTGCTGGAGGGCCGCGCACGGGCCGGGTCCGAACTGCCCGTGACCGAGGTGGTGGTGGGCGTCGAGGGCGGGGTTGTGTCACAGCGTATTCTGTGAGTGATTGTGCGACAATAATGACGGCACCCTGATGGTGGGGGGCTGTTGGGATTGGAAAACCAGAAAAGGAGCGAAAAAAATGGGTATGTTCTGTTACCAGTGCGAGCAAACTTCCAAATCCACGGGCTGCACGGCCTACGGCGTGTGCGGCAAGGATCCGGAGACTGCGGCGCTTCAGGACCTGCTGGTCCACATGGCCAAGGGAATTTCTTGGTACGCGCACCGCGCGCGGAAGCTGGGCGTGGTGGACAACGGGGTGGACCGGCACGTGATGGAGGCGCTTTTCACCACGGTGACCAACGTCAATTTCGACCCGGACAACCTCTGCGCGCAGATCAAGTCCGCCGCGGGCGTGTTTGAGAAAATCAAGGGCCTTTACACGGCGGCCTGCGCCGCGCAGGGCGTGGCGGCGGAGGAGCCGGTGTGCCCGGCGGCCTTCAGGGTCGCGGACACGCGGGACGAGCTGGTGCGCCAGGGCGAGAAGGCGGGCCTTGAGGAGCGCCTCCAGCGCCTCGGCAGCGACGCGGGCGGCCTGCAGGAGCTGATCATGTACGGGCTGAAGGGCATGGCCGCCTACGCCGAGCATGCCTGCGTGCTGGACGTGGAGGACACGGACGTGTACGCCTTCATCCACGACACGCTGGACTTCCTCGCGTCCAACCCCGGCGATGTGAACGCGCTGGTGGGCCGGGCGATGAAGGTGGGCGAGGTGAACCTGACCGTCATGGGCATGCTCGACGCGGCGAACACGGGCCGCTACGGCCATCCGGAGCCCACCAAAATCCGCGTCACCCCCGTGAAGGGCAAGTGCATGGTGGTGTCCGGCCACGACCTGCGCGACCTTGAGGCGCTGCTCCAGCAGACCGAGGGCAAGGGCGTCAACGTCTACACCCACGGCGAGATGCTGCCCTGCCTGGCCTACCCCGGCCTGAAGAAGTACCCCCACCTTGTGGGCAACTACGGCGGCGCGTGGCAGGACCAGTGCCAGGAGTTCGACGCCTTCCCCGGCGCGATTCTCATGACCACCAACTGCATCCAGAAGCCGAAGCAGAGCTACAACAGCCGCATCTTCACCTGCGGCCTGGTGCAGTGGCCCGGCGTCACACACATCGACAACCGCGATTTCACCCCGGTCATCGAGGCCGCGCTGGCCGCGCCGGGATTCGCCGAGGACGCCGAGCCGGCCTATGCCATGACCGGTTTCGCGCGCAACGCCGTGATGAGCGTGGCCGACAAGGTCATCGGCGCGGTGAAGGCGGGCCAGCTCCGGCACATCTTCCTCATCGGCGGCTGCGACGGCGCGAAGCCGGGCCGCGACTACTACACCAACCTGGCCACCTCCGTGCCGGACGACTGCGTCATCCTCACGCTGGCCTGCGGCAAGTTCCGCTTCAACAAGCTGGAATTCGGCGACATCGGCGGCATCCCGCGCCTTCTCGACATGGGCCAGTGCAACGACGCCTACTCGGCCATCCAGGTCGCCGTGGCGCTTGCGGGCGCGTTCAACTGCGGCGTGAACGACCTGCCCCTGTCGCTGGTGCTGTCCTGGTACGAGCAGAAGGCCGTGTGCATCCTGCTCACCCTGCTGCACCTGGGCATCAAGAACATGCGCATCGGGCCGTCGCTCCCCGCCTTCATCGGGCCTAACGTGCTCAAGGTGCTTGTGGACAATTTCGGGCTCACGCCCATCTCGACGCCGGAAGCCGACCTGGCGGCAATGCTTGCATGAGCCGCGGCGGTGGCAGGGAGTGACGGACATGCCGGGGCATGCCTTTGACAGCAGCGCCCGCTGGTATGACGTGTTGGCGGGCGGCGCGCGGCGTCTCGAACGGGAGGGAAACCTCCTGCTCGGGGCGCTCCGCCGCGCTCCCTCCCGCCGCGTGCTCGACAGCGCCTGCGGCACGGGGATCCATGCCCTGTTCCTGGCGGAAAACGGCGGGGAGGTCGCCGCGTGCGACCTCTCCGCCGAAATGATTGAATATGCGCGGGAGCATCGCCCCCACCCGTCCGTCCGGCACACCGTGGCCGACATGCGCACCCCGCCGCCCGGCCCTTACGGGCTGGCGCTCTGCCTGGGCAACTCCCTCTCCCTGCTGGACGGCGCCGAATCCCTGGAGGCCTTCTTCCGCAACACCGCCGCCGTGCTGGAACCCGGCGGCCTGCTGCTGGCGCAACTGCTCAACTACGCCAACCCCGCCCTGCGCCAATACCGGCAGCGCGTGGAAAACGGCGGGGGCGAGGAATTCCGCGTGCGCGCAGAAAAAACCTTCACCCCCCGCGCCGACGGCACCGTGCTGCACATTGAGTTCTCCGTCACCTCCGGCGGCGAAACGCTGAACACCGGCCAGACCGTCCTGCTCCGCCACTGGGACCGGGCAACACTGGAGCGCGCCGCCTCCGCCGCCGGGCTGCAACCGGAGGAGTGCCTCGGCTCCTTTGACGGCGCGCCTTACGCCCCCGAAAGTGCCCCCGACCTGATCATGCTGTGGCGGCGGGACTGAACCGTCGCGCCGGGAATGATCGGAGGGGGCCGGATTCCGCATAATGGGCGCATGAACGGCGGCGGCACAGCATCATCCACGAACGGCAAAGGCCCCGGAACACGCCTCTTTTGGGGCGGCGCGGCGGCGCTGTGCTGCTGGTATGGGGGGATGGCCCTGCTGTGGCTGGTGGGGGTGGAAAGCATATACGCCCACCCCACGCCCTTTTACGCGCTGTACTTTCCCGCATTTTCCACCGTGGCGGCGCCGCTGGCGGCGTTGGCGCTGGCGTCGGCCCTGGCCGTGGTGTGGGCGGACCGGACGGGGAACGGCAGCGCCTCCTCCCGGTTGCGCGGCCTTGCGGCGGCTACGGCGGCGGCGGTGCTGGCCCTTGCGGCGGCGTGGCGTGATCTTGCGCTGCGTGGCCTTCCGGCGGGGCGGTGGCTGGGGGATGCCGGGGCGGAGTTCGCCTTTTGCCTTGCGCCCCTGCTGCTGGCGCTGTGCCTGGTCCATCTGTTGCACCGAAGAGATCTTGGCGGCATGGCGGCGGGGGACGGGGGGGACGCTTCCAAGCTCTGGCGGATCGCGCTGGGCGCGGCGCTGTTTCTCTTTCTCTTCGCCTGCGCCACGGCGATGATGCGCGGCGGCGTGGAGGGCATCGCGCGGGCGTACCACCGCGAGGCCTACGAATACATCGGTGACATCGGCAAGACCGGCACCATCAAGGCGCTCTTTGAGCGGTACCTCGATGTGCGGCCCTACCTTTCCATGCACGCGAAGGTGCATCCGCCGGGGCCGGTGGCGCTGCTGTGGCTCATGTCGTATGTGGCGGGCCGGGGCGCGCTGGCGTTGTCGCTGGCCACGGCTGCGGCGGGCGCACTGGCTGCGGTGCCGCTGTACGGTTGGCTGCGGCGCTGTTTCGGCGGACGGGCGGCGCTGGCGGGGCTGGTGCTGTACGTGTGCTGCCCGGCGGTGGTGATCTTCACCGCCACCAGCGCGGACATCCTGTTCACCCCCTTCACGCTGGGCACGCTGTGGCTCTTTGACCGGGCGCTGCGGGACGGGCACGCACCCTCGGCGCTGGCGGCGGGCGCGGGCTTTGCGGTGATGTCGTTTTTGAAATTTTCCCTGCTGGGGGTGGGGGTGTACTTTGCGCTGGCCGGGCTGCTGATGCTGTGGCGGGCGCGCCGTGTCGCGCCGGTGGCCCTGACCGCCGCACTGATGCTCGGGGCCTTTCTGGCGGTGCACGGACTGGTCTGGTGGTGGTCGGCTTTTCCCTATATTGAGGCGTTTCAGGCGGCAAAGGCGCAGTTCGACGAGGATCAGTTTCATCTGGATCGTCTGACGCCGCGCTATCCCGGCTGGACTTTCCGCCTGTTCTTCAATCCCGCAGCATGGTTTTACTTCGCGGGGATTCCCGTGTCGCTGCTGTTTTTGGGGGGTGTGATCAAAGCGGTGCGGGGGACGCTCCGTTTCCGGAACGATGCGGGCGGGAATGCGCTCTTAAGTCCCCCTTTGAAGGGGGATTTAGGGGGATGTTCATGCGGTGAGGATGTTTTGCCGGACACGGCAAAGCGTGAACGACATGCCGGTAATTCAGAAGGGGAAATAGTGGTGTTTGCGCTCACGGCGCTCGCGCTGAATTTCCTGTACCTTGCCCGGGGCGAGGGGGAGCGATCCGCGCTGTATCTTTTCCCGTTCCTGATCGGTCCGGCGGCGTGGCTGCTTGCTGAAATCTGTCGCACGGCCCGCAGCGCCGCGCCGCTCTATGCCACGGCGGCTTTTCTGGCGCTGCAAACCTGGCTGACGGAGCTGTATTTTTTCACCTACTGGTGAGCGGCCTCACAGGTGCTTGTCGGTCACCGCGCCCTCGGAGGCGGAGGTGACCAGTTTGGCGTATTTTGCCAGCACGCCGCGCGTGTACCGGGGTTTGGGCGCCTTCCAGTCCTTCTTCCGCCTGGCCAGTTCGGCCTTGGGCAGGTCCAGGGTGAGGGTGCGCTTTTCCGTGTCGATGATAATGGGGTCGCCGTTCCTCACCAGGGCAATGGGGCCGCCGTCCTGCGCCTCGGGGGTGATGTGGCCCACGACAAAGCCGTGGCTGCCGCCGGAGAAGCGCCCGTCGGTGATGAGCGCCACATCGTTGCCCAGCCCCCGCCCCATGACCGCCGAAGTGGGCGAGAGCATCTCCCGCATGCCCGGCCCGCCCTTGGGCCCCTCGTAGCGGATGACGATGACGTCGCCCTTCTTCACTGTGCCGTCCAGAATGCGCCTGAGCGCCGCCTCCTCGGAGTCGAAGACGCGAGCGCGCCCCTCAAAGCGGAGCCCCTCGTTGCCTGAGATCTTCGCCACCGCGCCGCCCTCGGCCAGGTTGCCCCGGAGCACGACGAGGTGGCCGTCCTTTTTCTTGGGGTTGGACAGGGGCCGCACCACATCCTGGCCCTTCGGGTAGGGCTTCACGCCGCGCAGGTTGTCCGCGAGGGTTTTTCCGGTGACGGTGACGCAGTCGCCGTGGAACAGGCCCGCCTTCAGCAGTTCCCGCATGAGCGGCGTGACCCCGCCGATTTTCACCAGTTCGTTCATGACATGCTTGCCGGAGGGCTTGAGATCGGCCAGCACGGGGGTGCGCTTTCCAATGCGGTTGAAGTCGTCCAGTTCGAGGCGCACGCCGGCGGTATGGGCCATGGCCAGCAGGTGCAGCACCGCGTTGGTGGAGCCGCCCAGCGCCATGACCACGGTGATGGCGTTCTCAAAGGCCTTCCGTGTCATGATGTCGCGGGGGCGCAGGTTCAAATCGAGCAGGCGCAGCACCGCCGCACCGGCGCGGCGGCAGTCCTCCGCCTTCTCCTCCGAGACGGCGGCCTGGGCGGAACTGTTGGGCAGGCTCATGCCCAGCGCCTCGATGGCCGAGGCCATGGTGTTGGCGGTGTACATGCCGCCGCAGGCGCCGGGGCCGGGAATGGCGCAGGATTCGACCGCCTTGAGTTCCGCGTCGTCCATCGCCCCGCGCGCGTGGGCGCCCACGGCCTCGAAGACCGACACGATATCCACGTCTTTTCCCTTGTGGCAGCCTGGAAGGATGGTGCCGCCGTAGACAAAGACCGAGGGCCGGTTCAGCCGGGCCATGGCCATGACGCAGCCGGGCATGTTTTTGTCGCAGCCGCCGATGGCGACCAGCCCGTCGAACTGCTCGCAGCCCGCCACAGTCTCGATGGAGTCGGCGATGACCTCGCGGGAGACGAGGGAGTATTTCATGCCCTCGGTGCCCATGGAGATGCCGTCGGAGATGGTGATGGTGTTGAAGATGACGCCCTTGCCGCCCGCGGCGTTCACCCCCTTTTCGGCCTCGCGGGCCAGGCCGTCAATGTGCATGTTGCAGGGGGTGACCATGCTCCAGGTGGAGGCGATGCCCACCTGGCTCTTCCTGAAGTCGCCGTCGGAAAAGCCCACCGCCCGGAGCATCGCCCGGCTGGCGGCGCGCTCCGGCGTTTCGGTGATGTTGGACGAGTACAGGCGGTGGCCGGACTGTTTTTTCTGTGGCATGGGGTGATCTCCTTGCGCGCTGGTTTCTTGCGCTTTCTTTAACCCAGTGAAAACACAAAAGATGCGGCAATTCTTCCCTTCCGGGGAGGTTCGGGAGCGAAACGGCACAAATTCCGGTTTGCGGCGGGTCGTGGCGAACCGGTAGTATGATGCCGGTTCCGGTGAATAGCGGCTGCACCGGGGCCGCTTCAATCCAACGGGCCACCACCAACTGCGAGGGCGACTTCCATGGGCGGATTTTTCGGCGTTGTCTCCACCGGCGACTGTTCCACCGACCTGTTTTACGGCACGGACTACCATTCCCATCTGGGCACCTGCCGGGGCGGGCTGGCCGTGCTGAACGGGGAGGGGTTCCAGCGGAGCATCCATGACATTTCGAACGCCCAGTTTCGCACGAAGTTCGAGGACGACATCGTGAAGATGAAGGGAAACTCGGGCATCGGCGTGATCAGCGACAACGAGTCGCAGCCGCTGATTATCGGGTCGCACCTGGGGGTGTACGCGCTGGTGACGGTGGGGCGGATCAACAACCTGGACGAGATCGCCCTGCGCGCCTTTGGCAAGAAAAGCACCCATTTTTCGGAGATGAGCGGCGGAGGCATCAACCCCACGGAGTTGGTGGCCACGCTGATCAACCAGGGAAACAGCTTCGAGGAGGGGATTCAAACCGCCCAGCACATCATCGAGGGGTCCTGTTCCATGCTGCTGCTGGCGGAGGACGGGTCCATCTACGCCGCCCGCGACCGCTACGGCCGCACCGCACTGATAACCGGCAAAAAGGAGGGGGCATGGGCGGTGACCATGGAAACCACGGCGTTTCCGAACCTGGACTATGACATTGACAAGTATCTGGGGCCGGGCGAGATCGTGCGCATCACCGAGGAGGGCGTGGAGCAGCGGGTGGCGCCGGGGGACGACCTGCGCGTCTGCACCTTCCTGTGGATTTACTACGGGTTTCCGGCGTCGAGCTACGAGGGGCTGAGCACGGAGGCCATCCGCTACCGCTGCGGCGCGGCCATGGCCCGGAGGGACACGGTGGAGGTGGACCTGGTGGCGGGCATCCCCGATTCGGGCACGGGCCACGCTATCGGCTACGCGGTGGAGAAGAAGCTCCCCTACGGGCGGCCCTTCGCCAAATACACGCCCACATGGCCGCGCAGTTTCATGCCGCAGGTGCAGGAGATCCGCGATTTGGTGGCGCGGATGAAGCTGATTCCCATCCGCGAGCTCATCCAGGGGCGGCGGCTGCTCTTTTGCGAGGATTCCATTGTGCGGGGTACCCAGCTGAGGGACACCATCCAGCGGCTTTACGCCGCGGGGGCGCAGGAGGTGCACATGCGCCCCGCCTGCCCGCCGCTGGTGCACGGCTGCAAGTTCCTGAACTTTTCACGGTCCAAATCGGAGATGGATCTGGCGACGCGGCGCGTAATCAAGGAGCTGGAGGGCGATGCCGGGGCGCATCTGGACGAGTACGCCGATCCCGACAGCGACCGCCACAACACCATGGTGGAGCGGATCGGCACGCAGTTGTCCCTGACCACGCTGCGCTACCAGCGGCTGGATGACATGGTGGAGGCCACCACCCTGCCCAAGAGCAGGCTGTGCACCTACTGCTGGGACGGGTGCGAGGGCGGCTGCAAGCGCGATTAGGCGTGAAAAACCGGCCTGAAAAAAATTTGTCCGGCCCGTGCGGCAGGGCTGCCGAACGGACCGGACTCGGTCAAGGGGGGGGAGGGGGAGGTCAAACCTTCATCGCACGGTAAAACCATGCGGCTATTTTGTCTTCAGGGAACATGAATAACTTGTCCCTCAGGCGCTCGGCCAAGTCTTCCGACTCGTCAGGGGGTTTTTCCATGAGTTGCTGGAGCATGTCACGCACCCGTTTGGCGCCGAAATTTTCAACGCCCCAGTGGGCAACCCACAGCAACTTGTAAAAATCCAACCCCGGTCTGCCGGACAAGGCATAGGCTTCGGTGAACTCTTTAACGAGTTCGAAGGCCTGCTGTCTTGCATCCTGCCCGACCATCCCAACTGTTCCTTCCATCGTTAAACTGTCTTGTGTCTTCTCGACTCTGCCTAAGAAAACACAGCCTCCCCCCAGTTTATTCGCAACGATTCCTTTTACTGATAAAAATTTTAAATATATGTATGTGATTGCAATACAATGATTTATGTAAATTATTTTGGTTGGGGCCATGATAAAGAAAGAAAAATTTTTGAGGGGCAGGCAAATTTTTTTCAAAAAAGACGCCAAAAAGAACAGCTTTGGACGTGAGTATGGGGGGATGTTTTGCGGACTGGACGTGTACAATGGGGCGTTATTGGAGAAATTGGCCATGAACACGCTGTTTGGCAAATATCCGGAACTGCGGGAAAGCATCCCTGTAAGGGTGCTTGCAGCCCTGCCCACGCCGCTGGAACCGCTGGAGAGCCTTGCCAAAAGGGCCGGCGCGGCGGGGATATGGGTGAAACGGGACGATCTTACCTCGCCGGTGTACGGCGGCAACAAGGTTCGGAAGCTTTCCTGTCTTATGGCGGCGGCTTTGGGGCACGGGGCCAGGACGGTGATTACCTTCGGCGGGGCGGGGTCCAACCATGCGCTGGCCACGGCCCTGACGGCTTCGCGGCTGGGGCTGAAGTGCGTGAGCATTTTGGGGCCGCAGCACAATGCCCGGTCGGTGGGGCGCAACCTGCTGGCGGCGCACCGCGCCGGGGCGTGCCTTTGCCCCTGCGCCTGGCGGGAGACCGCCGCGGAGACACGGCGGCGTTTTTGGGAGGCAGCGAAGGAGGACGGGGTGACACCCTATGTGATACCGCCGGGCGGCTCGTCGCCGCTGGGCGCGCTGGGCTTTGTGGATGCGGCGCTGGAACTGATCGCGCAGGCGGAGGCTGCGGGGCTGCCCTTGCCCGGCACGGTCTACGCCGCCTCGGGCACCATGGGCACCTGCGTGGGGCTGGCGCTGGGATTCGCCCTGGCGGGTGTCCCGGTGCGCGTGGAGGCGGTTCGGGTGACCACCTCCCCCTACACGAGCGAGGGGCATGCCCGGGCACTGTTCCGGGCGGCCAACCACTGGCTGCATGACGCGGATGAAACCGTGCCGTTGGTTCCCTTTCCCGGGGACAGTTTCCGCATCCGTGATGACTTTTTTGGAAAAGAGTACGCCCTCTACACGCCGGAATCGGCGGAGGCGGTGGCGCGGGCGCGTGGGGAGTGGGGCTTATCGCTGGAGGGCACCTACACGGGCAAAACCTTTGCCGCGCTGCTGCACGACGCGGAAACGGGCGCGGTACGCGGCGAAAGCCTGGTTTTTTGGAACACCCACAACAGCCGCGACCTATCGCCCCTTACTGCGGGCGCGGACTATCACGAACTGCCCGTGCCGCTCCACCGCTATTTCGAGGAGCCGGTCCAGCCGCTGGACAGGGGGTGACTAAAAGAGCCAGGGATTTTTCTCCCGCTGAACAACAGTCCAGTCACCGGATTCCTTGTTGTTGTGCTTTGTGTTTGCCTCGCACCATTTCCAGTCGCTGACCGTGCGCTGATCATAAAGAGCCACAACAGGCGCATCCGGCACGCCGTCCACATTTCTCGCGGGATTTGAGATGGTCACTTGGACGATTCCCTGCACTCCTCCCCCGTTTTTGTTGGCGGCCATCTCATCAAGCCGCTCGTTCAGGGTGACCAGCATTTCCTCGGAGGCGTCATTGCCTCCGGTCAGCACCTCCGCCAACGCGTAAGTGCCCGGTCCACTCACCCCGTTGAGAATGACCACAAGGGGGGCGGGCCCCTGAGAATTTTCCTCCGTGAAGGGATTACGCATGATAAGAATGTGCGACAAGAGGCAGAAACCATCCGGCGGGATCCTTGCCTCCTGGGCGTAGTACCTGGTGCGCAGCAGCAGATTGTTGCCGCTTTTGCCCTTTTTCCCGATTTTAAAGCCGCGGTACTCGTTCCCCTCAAACTCGAGCGGTTCACCGTCCCTTGCAACCCTTGAGAAAACGCGCTTCCCCGGAGTTTTCTTTTTCACCCCGCCCTCGCCCGTTTTTTGCCCGGAATCGGGCTTTATCGCGATGACCATGTCTTCCGGACAGTCGTTCAAGTCACAAAACATGTCATCAGCGTCCCCGTCAGGGAAATAAGCCTTGGAGAGAAGAATCTCCGTCAGGGCGTTCACATCCGCGGACGCGACAATAATGCAATTCTTGCCGCGCAGCGTGTTGTCCACGCGGTTGACATAGTCCGTGTAAAACTGCCTGTCGGGTGCAAGGGCCTTGGAACCCTTGTTTGATGCCAGCCAGCAGTATTCGGGTGAGTAAATTGGGGGTTCCAAAACAGGGGTCACCGTTTCGTCGGTTGATGAAAGGTAGCGCACCAGTTCAGAAACGGTGCGCTGGTCCCAGTCTCCAACCATTTCCCGCTTCAGGTTGTCAATATGAACGGCCCCGGTGAAGATGCTCACCTCCCGTTTTGTGGTGAGCCTGCCCCAGAAGCGGTTGCGCTCAAGGCGGGGCAAATCCCTGTTGATAAGTTCGCTGAAAACACTGCAAAGCAGTTCCGCCAGACGCTCCGCCTTGTCGTTTGTGTAATTGATGTACCAAAGAGCCCTGATGTCAAAGGCGAGCACATTGGGCCGCTGGACATTTTGTCCATGCCTGTTCTGTTCGTTCACCTCGATGGGCCTCGGGCAGGGCCTGTATAAAATTGGGGGCGGGGTCCGCCTCTCCACGTCCCATACGGGACGGTGGATGGGGATGACGTTGATGCACCTGGAATGGCAGTAGCCGAGCCAAAGATATGCGAGGGGCGTTTCGTCCGCCAAATCAACAATGCAGCAAAAGGTGTTGTTTAGCTCCTCGCGCACCGCCACAAATGAGTTGTAATTCTGGCCCTGGCCGTGCACGGCGACATACTTGTGGCTTTGGGGGTCAATGTTGTTGCTGTTGCGGAGCCCCTCGTACTTTCCAATCTTGACGATTTCCTTTTCCAGTCCTTCAAGTTGCCGTTCTAAACCACGTTCTTCCTCCTGGTCATGGTCTTTTGCATCCGCGATCTTCTTCCTGAGGTTTTCCGCATCCCCGCGTTTGCGTTCGATGATGCTGTTTATGGCCACCTCCATGGCACCGTCCAGAATGCTGGCGAAATTGAGCTGCACGTCGTTTTCCTCGGTGGACAAGGCGACGTCCTCCGCGAGCCCCATGAGCTTGATTGAGTTGACGGCGCGGGTTGCGGGCGGCAGCCTAAGGATATGATCCTTTATCTTGATGTCCTCCCCTTTAATGAAACCGACCCCCGGATACATGAGCAGTTTTCCCTGCCCGGGGGTTCCAACCGGTTTCAAATAGTTGAACAACGCCTCCGCAAACCCGGAGTCCTGGGGTTGCTGGCTGTGAATCAGCAGAATGTCCTTTTCGAGGCCAAGCGCCAGCCCCAACTCATACATGACGTTTTCATTCGGAATGGAGACATCCACGACAACCAGGCTGGCGTCCTGTATGGGGCGGCAGATCTTCTCGCAGGTGATGGCTCCGATATGGGCGTACTCATCCGCCCGTTTGACATCGACCTCCCTGCCCCATATCCGCTTTAATTTGTTTTCAAGGAAGGGCTTCAGGCTCCATGCGTAGCACATGGCGAGGTTGGGTCGGTACGGCATGGCGACGAAAACGGAGGGCTTTTCGTTTTTATGCGTGTTTTCCGAACCGCAGAAGATGCATTGCTTGCCGGTCATGAAGCACCGGCGGATGCGATTGTTGCCTGAGGATGGAGTGAAACAACCCGACTGCCCGCCCGAACCAGCCATGACCAGCTCCTTATTACCTGATGAGCCCCATTTATGTGAACCCCGGTTTTATGCCGGGGACAGGTAACCGCCAGTTCGGGCTTGACTCTACAGCTTTTTATGCGGCTTGTCAATAGGCAAAAAAATCGGTGCCGCGGCATTGCCGCGCCGTGTTCGGCTTGCCACGCGCGGGGGCCGGGGCATAGAATAGGGTTTTCCAACAGGCATCATCGCCCCGGGCCGCCCGCAGGGGACGCGCCGCCGGGCGGCACAACAGGAAAGGACGCCGAGATGTACGTGACACCGAACGAGTCCCTGGTTGAGAAGGCATACGCCGCCGCGCGCGAGGCCTATGCGGCCTATGGGGTGGACACTGAAGCCGCGATGGCACGGCTGGCTTCCGTACCCGTGTCGTTGCACTGCTGGCAGGGTGACGACGTGGGCGGGTTTGAAAACCTGTCGGCGGCTTCGGGCGGCGGCATTCAGGCCACGGGTAATTATCCCGGCAAGGCGCGCACCCCGGAGCAGCTCCGCCGGGACGCGGACAAGGCGCTGAGCCTGATTCCCGGCAGGCACCGCTTCAACATCCACGCGATGTACGCGGAGACGGGCGGCAAAAAGGTGGACCGCGACGCCCTCCAGCCGGAGCATTTCCAGAACTGGATCGACTGGGCCAAGGAGCGGGGCCTCGGCATCGACTTCAACCCCTCGTGCTTCGGCCATCCGAAGGCGGATGACGGGTTCACCCTTTCCAGTTACGACGAGGGTGTCCGCAAGTTCTGGGTTGACCACTGCGTCATCAGCCGAAAAATTGCGGAGCACATCGGCGGCGCGCTGGGCAACCCCTGCGTCACCAACCTGTGGATTCCCGACGGGTTCAAGGACATCCCGGTGGACCGGTACCGCTCACGTGAGCTGCTCATGGAGTCGCTGGACGCGGTGTTCGCGGAGCGCAGCGATCCGTCGCTGAACCTGGACGCGGTGGAGTCAAAACTGTTCGGCATCGGTTCGGAAAGCTGCGTAATCGGCTCACACGAGTTTTACATGGGCTACGCGGTGAGCAGGAAGCTGCTGCTCACGCTGGACGCGGGCCATTTCCACCCGACGGAGGTCATCTCCGACAAGCTCAGCTCGGCGCTGCTGTACCTGGACGAGATTCTCCTGCATGTGAGCCGCGGCGTGCGCTGGGACAGCGACCACGTGGTCATCCTCTCCGACGAGCTTCGCGCCATCGCGGAGGAAATCGTGCGCAACAACTTTGAAAAGCGGGTGCACATCGGCCTGGACTTCTTTGACGCGAGCATCAACCGCCTCGCGGCCTGGGTCATCGGCACGCGCAACATGATCAAGGCGCTGCTCATCGCGATGCTGGAGCCGACCGACACGCTCCGCGCGCTGGAGCAGGAGGGCAACTACACCGCCCGCCTCGCGATGCTGGAGGAGTTGAAGACGCTGCCCTTCGGCGCGGTGTGGGACTGCTACTGCCTGAAGCAGGGCGTGCCCGCGGGCGCCGGCTGGCTGAACGATGTGGTGAAGTACGAGCAGGACGTGCTGTCCAAGCGGTAACCCCCAAAAACACACGACGGGCGCGGGACCGCAAGGCCCGCGCCCGTCTCTTTTTTGGGTTATTTTGCGGCGGGCGCGGGAGCCACTGGGATGGGGCCGAAACTGGGCAGGCCCATGCCGTCACCGTCGGTGATGTTTGCCACGGGATTCAACCCCTGGGCATAGGACACCTGCGCGCCGGGCTCGACGGGGGCGCAGCGCAGGATGACCCTGTTGGGCTTTTCCGGATCAAAGGCGATGTCGAAGAACCAGTCGAATTCAGGATCGCCCTCCTTTTTTATCATGGTGAAACCGCGGGGCAGCCCGTCGGCGCGCAGCGCGCCCGCCACATTGTCAAAGTCCACGAGGATTGTGCCGCGTCCTTCGTCGGCAAAGGTGGCGGAAGCCACCTCAATGCCCCGTCGCGGCTCCGCGCCGTCCCTGACCAGGGGCAGGGCGATGCGGGCCATGCGCACGCCCAGGATTTGGTGGCCCTCCCAGCCGATGTGTATGGCGTCGCTCAGGGAAAGGTCTATGGTCGGAACCATGCGCACGCCCGGCACCTCGGCGGCGAGCCGCCGCTGCTGGTTGCGCACACCGCCCCACATTGGCCCGAGTTCCTGCGGCATGATCATCACCCGCCCGAGCTGCGCAGTGATAAACACCATGTCCGGGTTGCCGGAATCGCGGCGGGTTGCCTCCGCAAACGCCTTGAACCGTTCAAAGTAGGTGCCATGCACGGCGGGATCGGCGCTTGAGGCGTCAGACTCGCCCTGGTACCAGAGCATGCCGCGCACCCGTCCGCCCGCGCGGCCGATTTGCTGAATCATGTTGCCGTAAAGGCTTGCCTCCCCCTTGGGCAGAAGCGCCGGGTCCCACTCGCCGAGCGAGGTGCCGCCGAAGGCCGTGGGGATGACCCCCTGGGGCACGCCGCTCTCGCGGGCCAGCCATCCGGCAAAGAAGGTGTCGCATCCCGCGCCGCCCCAGAATTCACCCCGCGCACGTACTTCTTCACGGGTCTTGAGGATGTCCTCCTCCATCTTGAAGCCGCCCCGGTTCATGAGCAGGTCCTTCATGACCCGCGCGTCGGACTCGACAAGGCGGTGGGTGGGCGGCACGGCGGGCTTCCACACGTTGTCCATGCCAAGCATGTTCACCAGCGGATTGGGAGGCTGTTTTTCTTTGATTGGCGCGGCACCCTGCATGTTCGACTGCCCCGCCAGCACCCAAAGGTCGCCGACAAGGACGCCGTCGAACCGTTTCAACAGGGTTTCCGTGCCGTCATCATTGGCAAGCACCACGTCGATCCGGTAGGGGCCGCCGGTTTTCAGACCGTTGATTTGCACGGTTCCGCCGGGCTGGAGGTTCTTTGCCTCCCCGGACTGCACCACCACGCCATGGTGGTAGACGGTATGTTTCACTGTGGCACCCGCAGGCGGCGCACCGCAGGAAACCGCCGCTGTTGCGGTGCCGTCCGCGCCGCGCTGCAGCACCTGGTAATCGCCCTGCAACACCACCGGGTCCGCCATGGCCCCGCCCGCCAGCGCCAGCACCAAAGTCAAAATAATCCGCATGGTCTGTTGTTCCTTGCTTGTTTCGCACCCGCGCGCGTCCGGAACGCGGGCGCATGGGGGGCTCGCCTGTGTCAGTTGAGGTCCGGCCCGCCGGTTGGCCCGCAAAGGACCATGATATCAGAACGCACCATGTCCGCATCCTCCTGATGCCCCAGCGCCCTGTGGGATTTTTCAATAATTGCCAACGCCCGGCAGGTTGTCTTTGAATCGTATGAAAGGGCCAGCACCCTGCAGGCCTCCGCGAGGGCCCTTTCATACTCAAAGCGCTCCATAAGCAGCCGCGCCTTGTGCCAGCCGCACCAAAAATTGTCCGGTTGAACGCTTATGCCGGAATTGAACCGGTCAAGCGCGCATTCAAACTGCCGTGTTTTTCGGTAATATTTTCCAAGCTCCAAATAAACATTGGCGTCTTTGGTCCGGTTGTTCACCGCGTTTTCCAGCGCTGCAACCGCCTCCTCCTCGCGGTTCGGCAGGGAAATCAGCAGTTTGCCCAGCGCGGCCCACAGCCATGGGTCATGCGGGACGGCCTGAAGCGCCATCCGGCACATGGCCTCGACTTCGCCGGGCTGGTTTCGCACGGCGGGATGCGCCATGTACCTGAAGGCCGCCTCAACCCGGAAGGCATCGGTGTTGCCGGTGCGCACCAAATGGGTGAGGGTTTCCAGGGCTTTTTCCGCCATGCCATGCCCCTGAAAAAAATCAGCGGCACAAAGCCACAATTCGTCGTCCCCGGGAAACCGCGAAAGCGCCAATCCGATGATGCCGCATTCTTCCTGGATATTACTCAGATCCGTGCCGGCGGGTCCTGTTCCCTCGTTAACCCAAAACAGCACCTCGCTGTCATAGGAAACCTGGCTGAACAGCCCCCCCGTCCACGCGCATGCCAACAGCGACACCGCCAGGGCCAGCCGCACCGGCACCCTGCCGGAGCAGACCCATCGAAGCAGGCTTGTGACGCCAAAACCGGAAAGGACGCACATCAGCGGAATAATGGGAACCCGGTACAGGTTGCCGACTATGAGAAAATAATACGGCAGGCTCCAAAGAAACAGAAACGCGCACAGCAGGAGAACGCCCATCGCGGTTTCGCGCCCCGTGGATTCACCCTGTAAAGCAATTTTTTTTCCGGGGGGCAAAAAAAGAAACACCAGACCCGCGATGCCCGCCGCGAGCAGCCCCGCAAAGCCCACGGGGAGAAACCTGAGCAGTGACACCCGCCCAATCACCCCGTCCCTGGTGACATGGGTGACCTCTCTCGCGCCCCAGAACATCATGAAGCGTTTTGCGACAAGCCCAAGGTAGCGGCGGGGATCATCGGTGATAAAGTCCAGGGCCTTTTTGCCCAAGAAGACGCTGGCTTCGTTCATGGTCAACTCGCCGCCCGGCTGTGATTTGGACCACTCGCGCCACTCGCGGTAAAGATCCGCTTCTATCCTGGGATCCGTCTCAAAGGTGTGGGTGCCGTTTGAGTTGGGGTGCGCGCCAAGGTACAAGGTCCAGCCAATCCCCGACGAGGGCATGGTCAAACGGCCTTCAGCCTTGTAATTCCGAATCAGCACCGGGGAAAAGATGGCCGCAAAACCGAGTGAAAACGCCAGCACCTGCGCGGCCGCGGTGCGAAAACGCACCCGGGAATAATTCCTGCGAAGAAGCGCATTCACATCCGCGGCAACCAGCCCAACCCAGGCGAGGCTCACAGGCACAAAAAGGACGCACGCCGGGGCGGTGATTACCAGGGCCGACTGTGTGATGCCCGCGACGAAGGCCCAATTGTTGTTGACGGCGTTCTGCCATTTCAGGAGTGACACCAGGGAGGCCATGATCAAAAAAGCCGAGAGCACCGGGGCGTGCAACATGACGTCATAAAGCGGCAGAATCCAATAGGTGGCGGCGAAAAGCCCCGCCGCCGCCGCCGCCATCCTTCCAAACAGCATTCTGGCGGCGATGTAAACCAAAAGCACCGTGCCAAGACCGAGGCATATCTGGGCAACGCGGACCGGCATGTCGGGGGTGCCGGAGAGTGCGAGAAGAACGCTCAAAAAAAACGGATATCCGGGGGGGCGCAGATAAATCCTGTTTTGCTCCTGGAGATAGGGATTCGCCAGGTGATCTATCCATCTGCTGTCGGTGGAAACAGGCGGAAGGCCCAGCATGTAGCGCCAACTATTTGCGATATCGTTCGCAAAGGCATAAAAGCAGTAGGGGTCCCCGTGGCCGTTCTCAATTTTGATTAAATGGGGGTAATGAAGGCACTCATGGAGGAAACTGAAACGAACCACTGCGGCGGTGAGCAGGATGAGGCCTATGACACAACACTCCGGCCATATGCGCCCACCTGCCGCCCTGTCGCCAGATTTTCCGGCAAATAACCTCATGCCGCCACCCCTGTTTGTCCCACACCGGCGGGGTGTGTCGCCTACTCACACCCCGCCCACGCCCAAACCGCGACGCGCCGTGTCAGGCGCGCGCCTTGTCCCTGATTGAGAGCAACTCCTTCATCACGGTGAACAGCCCCCCCTGGTGGCCGCGCACGCCGAAATTGTCATGGACCTGCCGGTACAGGGCGAAAAGCTCCCCGTAGACCCGCGCGTTTTCCGCATCCGGCGTGTACACCTTTTCGTCCACCAGCACCATGGCCTTTGCCGCGGCGGCAAAGTCGGAATGCGCCCCGGCGGCGACGGCGCCGGCCATGGCCGCGCCCACGGCGCAGGTTTGTGTGCTGGCGGATATTTCCAGGGGCCGGTTCATCACGTCGGCGTAGATCTGCATGAGCATGGCGTTCTTGCCGGAGATGCCGCCGCAGTTGACGATGCGGTCCACCGCCACGCCGTACTCAATGAAACGCTCCATGATGACCCGCGCGCCGAAGGCTGTGGCCTCGATGAGCGCCCGGTAGACCTCTTCCGGCTTTGTGTGCAGGGTCATGCCGAGCACCGCGCCGGTGAGGCGCTGGTCCACGAGCACCGTGCGGTTGCCGTTGTGCCAGTCGAGCGCGAGGAGCCCGCTTTCCCCCGGCTTGAGCGCGGCGGCCTTGGCGGTGAGCGACTCGTGAGTCTCCCCCTCCGGCTTCATGCAGCCCACAAACCAGTTGAAGATGTCGCCCACGGCGGACTGGCCCGCCTCCATTCCGTAACATCCGGGCAGGATGGATTCGGGCACGATGCCGCAGAGGCCGGGGATGTCGGGCAGTTCCCGGTCCAGGGGCGCCACCATCATGTCGCAGCAGGAGGTGCCGATAATCTTCACGAGCGTGCCGGGGCGGATGCCGGAACCCACCGCGCCCAGATGCGCGTCAAAAGCGCCCATCGCCACGGGTGTCCCGGCGGGCAGGCCCAGTTTTTCCGCCCATTCTGCGGTGAGACCGCCCGCGCTGTCCGCCACATCATAGGCCGCGGCGGGGAGGGTCTGCTGTATGCGGACCAGTTCGGGATCCAACGCCGCCACGAATTCGGCGTCGGGATAGCCGCCCCAGCCGGGGTTGAACATGGCCTTGTGCCCGGCGGCGCAGACACACCGCTTGATTCGTGAGGGGTGGTCTGTGCCGGTGAGAATGCCGGTCATCCAGTCGGCGTGCTCCACCCAGGTGTGCATCGCCGCGAAGACGTTGGGCGCGGCGCGCCTGCACCGGAGCAGTTTTGACCAGAACCACTCGGATGAGTAGGTGCCGCCGCATTTGGCCAGGTATTCGGGGCGCATGCGCGCCGCCAGTGCGGTGATCTCCGCCGCCTCAGCATGGCCAGTATGGTCCTTCCAGAGCCATGCCATCGCGTTGGGGTCCGTATTGAATTCATCCAGCAGGGCCAGGGGGGTGCCGTTGGCGTCCACCGGCAGGGGGGTGGAGCCGGTGGTGTCCACGCCCACGCCCACCACCTGTGCGGGGGAAAAGCCGGGGGTCGCCGCAGCCTGGCGCAGCGCATCGGTCACCGTCGCCACCGTGCCGTCAAGGTAGTCCTGCGGATGCTGGCGCGCAAGATCAGGGTTGCGGGGGTCCAAAACCACCCCCTTTTCCCCCGTGGGATAATTGAACACGCTGGTGGCGATTTCCGTGCCGTTGGCAATGTTCACCACAACCGCGCGCACCGAGTTGGTGCCGAAATCAATCCCGATGGCGTACTTTTCGCCCATAAAACATCCTTTCCCATTTTTGACAACATGCCAGTGACAAGCGACTTCGAGGCCATTATAGCGAATACCCCCGCAGATTTAACATTTCCAGGGAAGAGTGCGGCCCGGTTGGCATGGAGAAATATTTGACACCCTGCCTGCGTTTTGAATTAAACGGTGATTTTGCAAAAACAAGCACCACTGTTTGATGATTGAGAGTCTTGATTTCAGGCATCAAGCGGTTCCTGAGGACCGGATCAACTGCGGCGGGGCAGGTGGGTGAAACGCGAGTTCATATAGTAAGTGCAACGGTTGGCCCCTGGGTTAGGGGTGTGGCCTA